>JAAIGF010059803.1_pt1 | contig 23538 bp, 21 predicted proteins | sample 6487441 | NCBI WGS metagenome assembly JAAIGF01 (sample SAMN13974129, study PRJNA590717) | phyllosphere metagenome | biome: pepper field; feature: multiple bacterial spot infested pepper fields; material: pepper leaves; isolation source: leaves from pepper fields | host: Capsicum annuum ... | reverse complement strand
CCGCTCCATGAACATCGCGCCGCCGCCGGTGATGCGGCGCACCACGTCGGCGCCGTACTTGGCGGCGTTGTCGAGGTCGACCTCGTTGCGCAGGCTCTGGAAGCTGCCGATGACGACGGCGGAGCGGTCCCACTCCCAGATCCGCAGCGTCGGCTGGCGGCGGCCGGCGCCGACCTCCTCGGTGAGCACCTGGTCGAGGGCGAGGTGCATGGCCGGGCTGACGGCGGGCTCGCGGATGAGCTGCCACTCGTAGTCGCGCCACGTCGTCGCGCGGTTGAGCGAGCGGCGGATCGCGACCGCCACGGCCTCGGGGCTGAAGCCCAGCAGCACGGCGCCCTCGGGCAGCGCGGCCTTGATCGCCGCGGCGATGGCGGCGGAGTCGGACTCGGCGGGCAGCCCGTTCACGGCGCGGTCGATGGACTCGAGCGCCTCGTCGGGCTCCAGGAAGAAGTCCCCGGCGAGCCGGAAGTTCGCGATGCGCCCGGCCTCCACGTCGAGGTCGACGACGACCAGCTTGCCTCCGGGCACCTTGTACTCACCGTGCATGACGGCAAGCCTAGGCCGCTCGCCGCGTGGGAGGATCGAGGCCCGCAGTGAAGGAGGGCGCGTGGCTCGAGGTCGATTCCCCCGCTGGGTGTACGCGCGCGGTTCCGAGCCGGACCCTCGCTTCAGCCTCGCGAACGAGCGCACGTTCCTGGCGTGGATCCGCACCTCGCTCGCGCTCGTGGCCGCCGGCATCGCGCTCGAGGCCCTCTCCCTGCCGATCGAGCCGTCGCTGCGCTTCGCCGCGGCGCTCGTCTTCATCGCGCTCGGCCTGCTGGCGGCGCTGCAGTCCTTCATCGGATGGATGCGCGCGGAGCGCTCCCTGCGCGAGGAACGACCGCTGCCGGGGCCGAGTCTCGCCGCGGTGCTCGCGGTCGGCATCGTGCTGGCGATCGCGCTCATCACCATCGGCGTGCTGCTGTGAGCTCGGGCCTCTTCGACGTCGGCCTGCAGCCGGAGCGCACGCTGCTGGCGTGGCAGCGCACTTGCCTCGCCCTCGCGGTAGGCATCGTCGTCGGCTCGCGCCTCGCGTTGCCGGCACTCGGCCCGCTGTCCGCAGTGCTCGCCATCGCCGGCCTGGCGCTCGTCGGCGCCGCGTGGCTCGGAGCGACGCGGCGCTACCGACGCGCGAACCGCGACCTCACGGGTCCCGCGGCAGTGCTCGCGCAGGGTGGTCTGCCGATCGCGGCGGCCGCAGCCGCTGCGATGCTCTTCGCCGCCGGCGGCGCGGTGTTCGTGCTGTTCGTCGGATGGCCGCTGCACTGACGTGACCCCGGCTCGGCAGGGCCGGACCGGGGTCACGCCGATGCTCTACTTGGCGGCGCGCATCCTCTCGGCGTACTCGCCGACGCGCTGCAGCAGCGCCGCGTCGTGCGGTCCCCAACTCTGCGTGGGAGTGTCCGGCCCGATGTACGGCTGGTCCGAGTACTCGGCCTGCATCGCAGCGAGCTTGACCTCGAGATCCGCCTTCACCGCGGCGTACGCAGGATCGTCGGCGACGTTGCGCACCTCGTCCGGGTCTGCGGCGAGGTCGTAGAGCTCCCACTCCGGCTCGAAGACCGCATCCGACGCCCCGGGCACCCCCAACCCGGCGCCGTAGTAGTAGATGAGCTTGTGCTCGCGGGTGCGGATGCCGTAGTGCGCCGGAGCGGCGTGGATCGGGTCGTCATGCTCCCAGTACCGGTAGTACACGGCCTCGGGCCAGTCCACGATGTCCTCGCCGCGCAGCAGCGGCAGGAAGCTGCGGCCCTGGGAGGTCGGCAGCTCAGCATCCGCGTCGATGCCGCAGATCTCGAGGAATGTCGCAGCGAAGTCGACGTTCGTGATCATCGCCTCGGAACGGCTTCCGGCCTCGATAGCCGCCGGCCAGCGCATCAGCATCGGCATCTGCAACGACTGGTCGAACATGAGCCGCTTGTCGAACCAACCGTGGTCGCCGAGGAAGAATCCCTGATCCGAGGTGTAGACGACCAGCGTGTTCTCCGACAACCCGCGCTCGTCGAGGTAGTCGAGCACCCGGCCGACGTTGTCGTCGATGGACTGGATGCACTGCAGGTAGTCGCGCATGTAGCGCTGATACTTCCACCGCATCCGCGCTTCGCGGTTCTCCTCGCCCCGCAGCTCCTCGGGCAGCTCCTCTTTGAGGTCCTCGGCGCCCATGTCGTCGGCGATCGTCATATGCACGCCGCGCACCGCCTTGCTGCGGCTGGCGTTGTCGTCGAAGAACGTCTCCGGCTCCGGGATGCTGCCGTCGGCGTAGAGGTGCTTGTGCTTCTCGTCGGGCACCCACGGCCGGTGGGGCGCCTTGTGGTGCAGCATGACGCAGAACGGGCTGTCGTCCTCGAGCCCATCGAGCCATTCGAGGGTCTGGTCGGTGACGATGTCGCTGGCGTAGCCCTCCACGATCTCCGATCCGTCCGGCCCGATCATCTCCGGGTCGACGTAGTCGCCCTGGCCGGGAAAGATCTTCCAGGCGTCGAAGCCTCGCGGGAGCGCGTCGCCGTGCTCGCCGAGATGCCACTTGCCGAACATCGCGGTGCGGTAGCCGTTGCGGCCCAGCACGTCGATGAAGGTCGGCACCCGGTAGTCCATCTCCGTCCAGATCGACGAGACCCCGTTCACGTGGCTGTAGGTACCGGTCAGGATCGTCGCCCGCGAGGGGCTGCAGATGGAGTTGGTGCAGAAGACCGCATCCATCCGCATGCCGTCCTGGGCGATGCGATCGAGCTGCGGCGTCCTGTTGACGCGGCTGCCGTACGCGGAGATCGCGTGAGCGGCGTGGTCGTCGCTCATGATGAAGATGATGTTCGTGCGGGTCATCGGGTCCCTCCCGGGGTCGTGCTGAACGCTGGTTGGTGCTGGCCTGCGGCAGCGCGCAGCTGCCGCAGGATCTGGTCGGCGGTCTCGAGGATCGCGACCGTCTCGTCGTGGGTGTGGACCGGGGACTCGAGGCGCCCTTCGCCGATGAACTCGGCGGCGGCCTCGGCCTCCCAGGCCAGTCCCCCGAACATGGTCACGCCGGTACGGTCGTCCCACCGCTGCGGCACGGCGCCCATCTCGGCGCCGATGAGCGTGAGCCCGCCGGGCACGTGGAACGGGCCCTCGAGCTCGATGCGGGCCGTGCCGCCGAGGATGGCGGCCCGCGAGGCGGAGCGGGTGATCATCGAGGTCGTGAGCGTCGACTGCGCGCCGGATGCGTGCCGCAGCACGGTCGTGTTGAACGCGTCGACGCCGCTCGGTGCGAGCGAGCCCACGGCGGTGACCGCGACGGCCGGACCCGCCGCCATCGAGGCGAGCTGGATCGGGTAGACGCCGAGGTCGAGCACCGCGCCGCCGCCGAGCTCCGGATGCTGCATCCGGTGCCCTGGATCGGTCGGCGCCACGTGCCCGAAGTCGGCGTGCACGCCGCGCACCTCGCCCAGAGCCCCGTCAGCGATGAGGTCGCGGATGACGGACGCCTGCGGGAAGTAGCGGCTCCACATCGCCTCCATGAGCAGCACGCCCGCCGCACGGGCCGCAGCGACGAGCTCGCGCGCCTCGGTCGCGTCCATGCCGAGCGGCTTCTCGATCAGGACGTGCTTGCCCGCAGCGATCGCGAGCAGGCCGAGGGTCCGGTGCTCGCTCGCAGGCGCCGCGATGTAGACGACGTCGACCTGCGGGTCTGCGACGAGCTGCTCGTAACCGGCATGCGCCCGCTCGATGCCGAAGCGCGCCGCGAACCCCGCGGCGCGTTCGGGCGAGCGCGAGGCGACGGCGACGATCCGCTGGCCGGTACCGATGCCGGCTGTGCGCTCCTGCACGGCCCCGACGAAGGCAGCGGCGATGCGTCCCGGCGCGAGCACGCCCCAGCGCAGCGACGGCCCGGCGCCGTATACGCGCGGGGTGGGGAAGACGGGCACGGTCCCTCCGCTCACACCAGCGCCTGGGCGCGCTGCTCGGCGAGCAGCGCACGGCGCTCCTCGCGGCGCACGGCCTGGGCACGCGGGTCCGCCACCGGGGCCGCGTAGAACAGTCGCTGGGTGTACGGGTGCTCCGGACGCGCCGTCACCTGGTCGCCGTCGCCGAACTCGACGATCTCTCCGCGGTACATCACCGCCACCCGGTGGCTGATGTGCCGCACCACCTCGAGGTCGTGCGAGACGAAGAGGTAGGCGACGCCGGTGCGCTCCTGGATGTCCTTGAACAGTTCGAGCACGCGTGCCTGCGTCGAGAGATCGAGTGCGCTGACCGGCTCGTCGCACACGATGAGCTTCGGGTCCAGTGCGAGCGCCCGGGCGATGGCGATGCGCTGCCGCTGGCCGCCCGAGAACTCGCGGGGCAGGCGTTTGCCCGAGTCGCTCGGCAGGCGCACGAGGTCGAAGAGGTCCCGCACGCGAGCGACCGCCTGCTGCCGGGGCACCTTGCGCACGGTGAGCGGCTCGGTGAGGATCTGCTCGACCGTGAGCGACGGGTTCAGCGACGTGAACGGGTCCTGGAACACCACCTGGATGTCGCTGGCCAGCCGCTTGCGCGCCGCGCGGTTCGCGTGAGCGATCTCCTCGCCGGCGAAGCGGACCGAGCCCCCGGTGACGGGCGCCAGCCCGAGCACCGCGCGGCCGAGGGTGGTCTTGCCGGAGCCGGACTCGCCGACGAGGCCGACGCACTCGCCGCGGCGCACGTCGAGCGAGACGCCGTGCAGCGCCCGGAAGGGTGCGGCTCGGAAACCGCGGCCGGGGTACTCCACGGTCACGTCGTTCATGTCGAGCAGCGACTCGGTCATCGCACGGCTCCTTCGTTGTTCTCCGCGAGCGCTCCCCGCGGATCGGTGTCGTTGAGGATCGAGCCGAGCAGGTCGCGGGTGTAGGGGTGCTTCGGGTCGTCGAAGATCTCCAGGGTCGGGCCCGTCTCGACGATCCGGCCATCGCGCATGACCGAGACGCGATCGCAGATGTCCGCGACGACTCCGAAGTTGTGGGTCACGAGGATCACCGCCATCCGCAGCTCCGCCTGCAGGTCACGCAGCACGTCGAGCACGTCGGCCTGCACGGTCACGTCCAGCGCCGTCGTCGGCTCGTCGGCGATGAGCAGGTCCGGCCCGCAGGAGATCGCTCCGGCGATGAGCACGCGCTGCGCCATGCCGCCCGAGATCTGGTGCGGGTAGGCGGCGAACGTGCGCTCCGGCTCCGGAATGCCCACCTTGCCGAGCAGCTCGAGCGCGCGAGCCTTCGCGGCAGCCTTCGACAGGCCGAGGTGGATGCGCAGCGGACGCACGAGCTGGCTGCCCACCGTGAACGACGGGTCGAGGTTCGACATCGGCTCCTGCGGGATGTACGCGATGCGGGCACCGCGGAGCGCGCCCATCGCGGCGGGGGAGGCTGCTGCGAGATCGATGCCGTCGAAGAGCAGCGAGCCGCCGACGACCTTGCCGCCCTCGGGCAGCAGCCCGAGCACCGACCACGCCGTCTGGGTCTTGCCGGAGCCCGACTCACCCACGAGGCCGTGCACCTCGCCGCGGGCCACCTCGAGCGAGACGTCCTGCACGACCCGCTTGATCGTGCCGTCGGGCTGCTCGTAGCCCACCGAGAGGTGCTCGATGCGGACCAGCGCGTCGCCTCCGTCGGAGGGCTCTCCATGGCGGATGACCTCGGAGGGCTCGACCGGCGCGGAATGCACCGCGCGTCCTCGGCGGCGCGGGCCGGCACCCGAGCGCTCCAGCTCGTCGCGCAGCGTGTTCGCGAGCAGGGTCAGGGAGAGCAGCGTGAGTGCGATCGCCGTGGCCGGCCAGATGACCAGCAGCGGGGCGGTGTAGAGGTTCTGGAACCCGTCGCTGAGCATCGCGCCCCAGGTCGGCACGTTGAGGTCGCCGAGGCCGAGGAACTCGAGACCCGACTGGATCGCGAGCCCGATGCCCCCGACGATCGCTGCCTGGATCACGATCGGCGCACGCACGACGGAGAGGATGTGCCGGCCGATGATGCGCGCGTCCGACAGGCCTGCGACGCGCGCGGCGTCGACGTAGAGCTCGTTCTTGACCCCGGTGACGGAGGCGTAGACCAGCCGGAAGAAGGACGGCGACAGCATCACGCCGAAGATCACCATCGACCACCACAGCGACGGCCCGATGACCGCTCGCGCCGCGAGCAGCACGATGATGCCCGGGAGCGCCATGAGGAGCGCGATGATCCAGCCCGAGACGAGGTCGATGAACCCGCCGAAGTACCCGGCGAGGAGACCGCCGACGACGCCGAGCGCCATGGCGACGGCCAGCGCGACGGCAGCGCCGGCGAGGCTGAACTGCGCGGCGAACAGCAGCCGCGACAACACGTCGCGACCGGCGCCGTCGGTGCCGAGCAGGTGTCCGTCCGTGCCAGGCGCGGCCAGCACGTTGGCGATGTCGGCGCGGTTCGGGTCGAACGGTGCGATGAGGGGAGCGAGCACCGCGGCGAGCACCGCGGCGGCGAGCACCGCGATGGCCACGGCGGCGAGCGGGTTGCGCAGGACGCGCAGCGCGAGATGCGCGGGCACGGCACGTGCCGAAGCGGCCTGGGGATCGGGCGCGGAGAGCTGAGCGGTCATGCGAGACGCACCTTCGGGTTGAGCCAACCCTGCATGAGGTCGACGAGGAGGTTGAAGACGATGACGAGCACACCCACGGCCATGACGAGGCCCATCACCATCGGGATGTCGCCCTGCGTGGTCGCCTGGACGGCGACCTGGCCGAGGCCGGGGATCGCGAAGACCTGCTCCACGATGACCGCGCCGCCGAGCAGGCCGACGAAGAACACCGCCAGCACGGCGAGCGCCGGCCCGGCCGCGTTGCGGAGCACGTGCTTCAGCACCACCTCGCGCTCGGGCACCCCGCGACTGCGGAGCGTGCGCACGTAGTCGTTGCGCAGGGCGTCGATGACGGAGCCGCGGATCTGCTGGGTGACGCTGGCGATGCCGCCGAGCGAGAGGGCGATGATCGGCAGGGTGACGGTCGACGCCCATCCCGCCGGCGAGCTGAGGAAGGGCACGTATCCGGTCGGGTCGAACCAGCCGAAGCCGATGGCGAACACGAGCACCAGCAGCAGTGCCACGAGGAAGCCGGGGATGGCGAAGCCGACCAGCGAGATGACCTGCACGACCCGGTCGATCCAGCCGCGGCGTGTCGCGGCGAGGACGCCGAGCACGACCGAGACGACGGCGATCACCACGATCGCGCCGATGACGAGCGAGAGGGTGACGGCGAGGCGGGACTGGATGCCGTCGGTGACGGCTTGGCCGGAGAACCAGGAGCGGCCGAGATCGCCGGTGACCGCGCCGGTCAGCCAGTTCCAGAACTGCTGGACGAGCGGCTGGTCGAGGCCCAGTTCGGCCGACTTCTGATCGATCGCCTCAGGAGTGGCGCCTTCGCCGAGGAGGCGCCGGGCGATGTCGCCGCCGCCGATGTAGAGGAGCGAGAAGGCCACGATGGCGATCCCGAGGAGCAGGACGACGCCTCCGAGGAGGCGTCGCGCGATGAATCTGGGCATGAGGACTGCTTCCGATGGGGCCGGGCGCGGGGCGGGGCACTGGCAGCCCGCCCCGCGCACCGGGGTCAACTGGAGGGAACGATGTCCCAGAGGTTGGGCAGGGCGTTGCCCTGGTTGATGGTGACGTCGACGCCCTCATCCGTGACGAAGGAGGTCTGGTTCATGTACCAGGGGTCGAACCAGGCCTGGTCGACGATGTACTCGTTGAGTTCGGCGACCGCATCCTCGTCGCCGGCACGCACCTGCGCGATGAGCTCGGTGGCGGTCGGGTCGTCGTACTTGAACGGGTTCCAGGTCGCGTTGGGCGAGAGCATGAAGGTGATGAGCTGCGAAGGCTCCGGGTCCTTCTGCAGCTGGAAGAACGATGCCGAGTACTTGGCGCCCAGGATCTCCGGGATGATGTTCTGCCCGACGTCCGTGTAGCTGACCCTGATGCCCACGTCACCCAGCTGCTGCTGCATGAGCGGGAAGAGCGCCTGCGGGAAGCCCGGCGACGACGGCATGGCGAGGTCGAAGCCGTCCTCGTAGCCCGCTTCGGTGAGCAGTTCGCGCGCCTGGTCGGGGTCGAACGGGTAGCGGTCGTCGAGGGCGGGGTCGCCGCCGACGCCGTCCACCCGGAACGGCTGGCCCGTGATCTCGCCGTAGCCGCGTCCGATCGTCTCGAGGAAGGCCTCTCGATCGATCGCGTGGTTGATCGCCTGACGCACGCGCACGTCGCCGAGCGCTGGGGTGAGCTGGCCGGCGCGGTCGAACAGGTACAGACCCGCCATCGACTGCAGCAGCGGGTGCACCGTGTATCCGGCCTGCTCGAGCTGGGGCAGCATCTGGTTGTCGTTGATGGCGGATGCGTCGAGCTGGTTGCCGCGCAGGGCGTTGAGCAGCGAGGTCGAGTCGTTGAAGATCTTGACGGTCAACGTGTCGTAGCGGTGGTACGAGTCGTCCCAGTAATCGGGGTTCTTCGAGAAGGCGTAGCTGGTGCCCACCACGGTGGCCGCCTCGTCGAGCAGATAGGGGCCGGAGCCGATCGGGTTCGTCGCCGCGTCCTCGGCCTCGAAGGTCGCCGGGCTCTCCATGAGCCCCGCCGCCTGGGACAGGTAGATCACGAAGGCGGGATCAGGCCCATCGAGGGTGATCTCGAGGGTGGTGTCGTCGACGGCGACGGCATCTGTCACGCCGGCGGCCTTCGCCCGCTGCGGGGAGGTGCCGTCCCGGAAGCGGAGCAGGTTCTGCGCGGCGACGTCGGCGGTGAAGGCCGTGCCGTCCGAGAACGTGACGTCGTCGCGCAGCGTGAGCGTGAGCACGGTCGAATCGTCGTTGTAGGACCACTCGGTGGCGAGGCCGGGTTCGACCTCCGTGCCATCCGGGGCCTGGCGCAGCAGGGAGTCGAACAGCGCCTGCGCGTAGATGGACTGGTTGCCCCAGTTCATGTTGTTCGCGTCGAGGGTCTGCGGCGCGGTGATGCTGCCGATCACGAGGTCGGGCTGCACATCGCCGCCATCGGAGTCCTCCCCGGCACCGGCGCAGCCGGCCAGGAGGAGCGCCAGGGCCGCTACGGCGGCTCCGGCCTGACGAAAACGCATCATTACGTTCCTTTCGCTGTGCACGCTCATCGGGGTGGGCGCGAGCTGCTCATCGTCGAGCCGCTGGGGGCAGCATGACACGAAGTTCGAGCGTCGACAAGAGGTCATATAGTCCAGATGTGAAATAGCAACGCCCCGATTGCGTTGACACATGTTGCTGACTTATGTTCCACCAGTGCCAGTGCATCACGCACGGCCGACGAACCGGAGGTCGACGATGACCAGCGTCCTGAACCGCGCTCCCGACGCGGCCCCGAAGCGTCGAGGCGGCGGCGGTCTGCCCGCGCGGCTCGAGGTGATCATGCTGAGCCTGCTGCTGGCGGACGAGCGGACGGGCTACGACGTGCTCAAGTGGATCGAACGGAACGGGGCCTTCGCCGGCTACCGCACCCAGGCATCGCAGATCTACCGCCAGTTCACGCGCATGCAGGCGGAGGGCTGGGTCGAGTCGACCGTGCAGACCCGTGACCGCGGCCCTGATGCGAACGTCTACCGCATCACCCCGAGCGGTGAGGTGGCGCTCGAGGCGTGGATCGACAGCCCCTACGAGCCCTCGCCGCGACCCCTCGACCCCGACTTCCAGGTGCGCCTGATGTTCAGCGCGCGGCGCGGCCCGGCGAAAGCCCTCGAGCTGGTCCGCATCGAACTCGAGTACCGGCGGCGGAACGAGGACTACCGCAAGGGCGTCGATCTCGACCTGCTGCCGCGCGGCCTGTCACTCGAGCAACAGCAATGGCACGCCGACTTCACCATGCTCTCCAGCGAGCGCGGCCACTACATGGCGCAGACGCTGATCGCCTGGCTGGAGTCGGCCGAGGTCCGGCTGCGCTCGATGACCGAGCGGATGTGACTGCTCAGCGGGCGATCGCACCCAAACCGGCCAGCCAGCGCTCGAGGAAGGCGGCGAAGGCGTTCCCCGGCAGCTGATCCGGGTGCAGCAGCCACTGCAGCTCGAGGCCGTTCATCATCGCCGTCACCTCCCGCGCGGCCTGCGCAGCCTCCCCCGGCGCCAGCGGCGCCAGCGCGCCTGCCGCGTGCGCGTGCTCGAGCTCGCGTTCGACGCGGGTCCGCACCCGTGCCGAACGCCGCACGATGTACGGATGAGCGGGGTGGGCCGGATCGGAGGCCTCGGCCGACATCACCAGGAACAGTTCGACCATGCCGCGGCGACCCTCGTGGTCGTGCATCAGCGACGCGAGCCCGCGGAGGAAGTCGATGCCCTCCCGATCGGCGAGGGCCGTCGACACGTCGGCGTCCCAGGCCTCCAGCACGGCGAGCAGCAGCGCCTCCTTGCTGCCGAAGTACTGCACCACGGTGGCGTGCCCGACTCCCACCGCGAGGGCGATGGACCGCAGACTCGCTCCGGCGAACCCGCTCCGCGCGAAGGCGTCAGCCGCGGCAGCGAGGATGCGCTCGCGCTGCTCGAGCCCCTTCCGGTACGGGCCGCGGCGTGCCGTCGTCACGCCGCCCTCCCGGGCATCGCCTCGACCCGCTGCAGCAGATCGAGGTCCTGTCGCAGCTGGTCGACATCGCAGAGCGGCCGCCCCTCCGACACCGCGGCCGTGAGCCGGCGCCAGGCGCGGCGTTCGGCGCTCTCATAGCTCGTGGGCAGCAGCAGCTCGCCGTCCACGTCGACGATCCGCACCTCCGCGGGTCGAGCCGTGGCATCCGCGTGCAGCAGCACCGACATCCGTTCCGGGGGACGGAGCAGCTGCGCGCGCAACGACGGGAGGGCACCATCGGCGAGCACCCCGGCCAGGTCGACGGCGGCACCTCCCTCGAGATCGCCGGTCACGGCCCATCCGCCCGGGTGGAAGCTCGCGGCGCGGAGCCGTGCCACGGGCGCGATGAGGCGCCGCACGACGGAGAGCTGCTCGAGCAGCGCTGCGGCCGGATCCTCGTCGGCGCCGAAGCGGCGCTCGCTCGTCAGCAGCAGCGCGCCGTCGGCGGCGACCCGCCGCGCTCCCGCCTCGAGCACCAGCGGGTCGTCGAGCAGGGGGCGACGCAGCAGCACCGGCGCGCTCGTCCGGGTGAGCACGTCGAGTCGCTCCGTCGACAGGAGGCGCGGTCGCTCGACCAGCACTCCGACCGCGCCCTCCTCCAACGATGCGAGCACGGCGATGTCCCAGTCGGCGCGCTCGCCGTCGATCGCGACCAGGGCGCCGTCGGTCCGCTCCGTCGACCGGAGCGTCTGCGGCAGCGCCGAGAGCACCCGGGGAGCGAGACCGTCGACTTCGCTGCGCATCGGCCAGGGCCCGGTCATCGAACCACTCCGTCCAGGATGAACGATCGACTGCGCTCTGCCAGCTCCACTGCGTACTCGAGATCGGCGATGAGCGCATCGGCGGGGATGCGGGGGGCGCGTTCGCCTCGCGCGATCGCGGCGAGCTCCTCCCACTCGCCCTCGTATCCGTTGCGGTCCCGGGGTAGCGGTGACACCTCGGAGCCATCACGGGTGACGGTCGATCCGGCCGAGCCGGCCCAGACGTAGGAGGGCTGGAACCGCAGTTCCAGACTGGTCGACGTCGAATGCGCCTCGAAGCGCCAGTCGGGCTTCCATCCGCCCGTCATTGCGCCGCTGAGGTGCACGATCCTGTCGCCGCTCTCGTAGACCAGCAGCCAGCCCCCTGCGAGCCCGCGCGCGTCGAGGATGCGGTCCACGGTCGGTGCGAATCGCCGCACGAGCGGCAGGTCGTGGATGACGAGGCCGTAGAGCAGCGCTTCCAGCATCGTCGCCTCGCGTTCCGCTCCGGTGCCCTCGAGCGGACGAGGAGCAGCGCGCTCCAGCACCTCGGTGGCGAGATCCTCGAAACGGCTGCCTCCTGGCATGACGATGGATGAGCGCACCGTGTGGACTTCCTCCTCCAGCGCGCCCCAGTGCTCCGCCGCCGCGAGCCACCCCGGGTCGTAGGCGTGCATGGCACCGACGACCACAGCCGCACCGGTCTCGCGGACCACGGCCGAGACGCGCTCGGCCTCCTCACGAGACGATGCGAAGGGCTTCTCGCAGAGCACCACCCGCACGCCGGCGCGGCAGGCCGCCTCGACGTGCTCGGCGTGCAGGTGCTGGGGGCTGCAGACGGCGACGATGTCGAGATCGGCATGCGCGAGCAGGTCCGGCACCACTGTGTGGGGTACGGCACCGCACCGCTCGGCCACCGCGCGCACCACGTCGGGCGAGACGTCGGCGATGCGGGCGACGCGGAAGCCCTCGAGCCGAGCCAGCGCCGGCAGGTGGATGGATTGCACCACGGGACCGGCACCGATGATGCCGACGCGGAGGGTCCGGGAGTCCATGTCCCGAATCATGACCGATTGGACATCTTTCGGCAAGATGCGCATGCTCCACACGTGGAGCAGCGATCGGTCATGATGTTGCGATGAGAGCTCCGAGCCGCCTGGCGGTCATCATCCTCAGCCTGCTGCGATCGGGCGGGAAGACCGGGTACGACGTCCACAAGTGGCTCGAGAGGCACGGCCCCTTCGTCGGCTACGCGACGCAGCCCTCGCAGATCTACCGGGAGCTGACCCGCATGGAGGACGCCGGCTGGGTCCGCAAAGAGACCGAGTCACGGCAGGGGGCTCCGGATGCGAACGTCTTCCATGCCGCCGATGCGGGCCGGGAGCAGCTCGAGTCGTGGGTCGACTCGCCGTACCAGCCGGCGGCGCGCCCGCTCGACACGGACTTCCAGGTACGGCTCATGTTCAGCGCCCACCGCGGCCCGGCCAAGGCGCTGGAGCTGGTGAGGACCGAGCTCGCCTACCGCCGAGCGAACGAGGTGTTCCAGCAGGGCGTCGACGAGATGCTCACGCCCGAGGACGCCGATGAGGCGACGCGGGCCTGGCTGCGGGAGTCGAGCCGCCTGCAGAGCGACCGAGGGCACTACCTCGTGGCGACGCTCATCGCGTGGCTCGAGTCGGCCGAGGTGCGATTGGAGGCGCTCTGCGCGGAGACGGAGCCGGCGGCCTGACCGGCCCGCCCGCTCACACGGACTCGGCGCTGAGCTCCTCCGCCATCGCGAGCAGATCCTCGGCCGAGATGAACGCGTACCGCGCGAGATCCACGAGGGTCATCGCGCCGGGAGCTGCGACGAGCTCGGTGCGGCCGAGGCCGAGGCGCCGCTCGAGCAGCGCCCGGGTGCGCGGATCCTGTGCGATCTGGGCGATCGGCAGCGACAGCAGCCCGTGCTCGGCCAACGCTTCGAGCGCCGGCAGCGGCACCGCGAGCGCCTCGGCGCGACCGCGCTGCTCGCGCACCAGCAGGTGCTCGGCACCGACCGGGCCGACGGCGGGCAGACCCAGGCGCTCGAACTGCGATGCCGGCGCGTCGCTCTCGTGCAGCAGGCGCACCAGCAGCTCGGCCATCCGCTGCTCCAGCGCGTCATCGACGAGCGGGCGCAGCTGCTGCGGGTCCTCGAGCACGTCGAAGAGCAGGGTGCCGTGGCGCCACGGGTTCATCCAGCCCGTCGAGGCGGGCATGCGCATCGTGCGCACCCCCTTCGTGAAGGGCAGCGGCTCGGACGGCTCCCACGCGAGCAGCTCCGCGGGCGCGAAGCGGCTGCGCATGTGCGTGGGCATGAGCGTGTACTCCTCGAGCGGCGCGTTCGCCTCGCTCGCGGCCGCCCGCATGTAGACGTATCGACCGTCCGTGACATTGACATGGCCGCCGTGTATCCCGAAGAGGGCGCCGTCGCGGTCGTCCGGCAGACGGGCGGCGAGATCCTTGCCCTGCATGTCCTGCGGCACCTCCTGCTCGAAGAAGCGCAGCAGGGTCGGGGCGATGTCGATCGTCTGCGCGAGGTCGCCGCGACGATCGTCGCGCCCGCCCGTGCGCGGGTCCCACAGGAACATCGGCAGGTGCACCAGCTCGTTGAACCAGGGCTGCACGCTCTTGGCCCACCAGCCGTGCTCCCCGAGCAGGAACCCGTGATCCGTGTTGACGATCAGCATGGTGTCGTCCCAGAGGCCGTGCTCGTCCATCGCGTCGAGCACGCGGCCCAGGGAGCGGTCGCACATGCTGACGAGCGCGGCGTACTCCATGCGGGCGTGCTCGACCTGCGCCTCCGGCTCGACCACCTTCTGGTAGCCGGGCCAGTCGAACTCGGGCCCGTCGTACTCGTGCGGGTAGCGGTCCTTGTAGTGCTGGTGCGAGAAGAACGGCTCGTGCGGATCGAAGAGCTCGATCTGCAGCATCCAGCGGTCGGCATCGGCGTTGGTCTCGATGAAGTGCAGACCGGAATCGACCGTGAGCGTCTGCGAGTGCTCGGCCTCCGTCGCCATGTAGCGGCGATTGACCTGATCCTGCAGATGCATCGAGGCGGGTGCGAAGGCGCCCTTCGTGTCGGCGACGTGGCCCTTCCAGGGGTCGCCCTCCTGGCCGCGGAAGAACTCCCATGTGGTGTAGCGCGTGTGGTAGGTCGCGCCGCCGTCCTCCCAGTAGTGCGGGTGGTCGGAGGTGAGGTGCGTATGCACGCCGGCCTGACGCAGCAGGTCGGGCATCGAGTCGTCGAAGGGCTCGAGCGGTCCCCAGGAGCGGTGCAGGAAGTTGTACCGCCCGGTGTGCATCTCGCGACGGGCGGGCATGCACGGCATCGAGCCGGCGTAGAAGGCGTCGAAGGTGACGGCGCGCTCTGCGAGGCGCGCGAAGTTGGGCGCGTCGACGAAGGTGTCCCCGTACGGCGGCAGCATGTGCCGGTTGAGGCTGTCGAACATCAGCACGATCGCTCGCATCAGCGGTGGGTCTCCTTGAGGTCGTCGGCGGTCCACGGGGCGGGCGCCCCGCGGTCGAGCAGTTCGGCGCGCAGGGACTGCAGCCCCTCGATGTGCGCGTCCATGGCGGCCGAGCCGCGGCGGTGCGCCCACTCCCCCACGAGGGTCTGCAGCTCAGCGTCGAAGTCCACGGTCGGGGCCCAGGTCTGCGAGCGGTCACGGAAGCGGAACCGGGCGCGCTGCTCGATGCGAGCATGGAGCTCGTCGTCGATCAACCGCAGCAGATCGTCCACCGACATCAGTCCGGCGAAGGCGATGCGCGCGGAGAACTCGGGGTCCTCGAACCTCGCTGGCGGCTGATAGGGGCCGGTCAGCCAGTCGAGGAACACGACTGACCCGGACTCGGTGACCCGGTAGACCTTGGCGTCCTGGGCTCCGGGCCGCGGGTCGATCTCGTGCTCGACCCAGCCGCGGTCCTCCATCGCGGCGAGCGAGCGGTAGACCTGGCTCATCTGGGTGCGCGAGCGCAGGAACCGGCCGTGGGTGTCGAAGTACCGCTTCAGGCCGTAGCCGTTGCTGGGCGCCTCGAGCAGCACGCCGAGCAGCAGGTGTTCGAGCTTCATCGTCATCATCGCCTTTCAGGAAGCCGTGGCGGCGGGCACGAAGAGCTCCTCGCTCGCCAGCCAGCCCAGTCTGACGGCGCGCACCCACGTGTCGCGATCCTCGGGAATCGGAGTGGCCGTGCAGCGGATGCGCCACCGCCTGCCGTCCGATTCCGGCGAGCCGATCGCGTCGCGCGGCGACCCCATCCGGTCCGCGGGCGTCGCCGGAGGGGCGTCGGCGTCGAGCGGCGCGGGCTCGTCGGTCCACACCACGACGGCACCGGGGGTCGGGCTCACGAGATCCACTGACGGGTCCGGAGCCGCCGTCACCTGCCAGACGCCACCGGGGCGCCACCGCTCGAGCAGCTCGTCCTCGTCGAGGAAGCCGAGGTCGCCGACACGCTCCTGCCAAGCGCTGAGCGCGGAGGAGAGACGCTCCACCGTGCCGGCGTGCAGCGGATCGGCGGCGAGGTTGCGCTCCTCGTAGGGGTCATCGACGAGGTCGTACAGCTCCTCGCGCGGCTTGCTCGGGGCGATGAGCTCGCGCTGCAGCGGGGTGAGCGCGCTGCGCCGGAGGCCCTTCGCGCGCTGCACGGCCTCGATCGAGCCCATCCTGCGGAACTCCTTCCAGGTCCAGAGGTGGTCCGGGTAGTCGCAGTGCTGCATGGGCGAACGGTCCGGGTGGTAATGCCTGATGTAGCGGTAGCGCTCATCCCGCACGGATCGCGTCATGTCCTCGAGCTCGCCCATCCGATCGCGGCCGGAGAAGACGTACTCGTTCGGGTCGAGCACCGCGCCTGAGGCGTCGAGGAACGGGCTGCCGTGCATGTGGTCGGGCACCTCGAGCCCGGCCGCGGCGAGCATGGTGGGCGCGAGGTCGAGCAGATGCAGCAGCGCCTCGCTCGAGCCCTGCTGCAGGCGCGCGGGCCAGCGGACGATGAGCGGCTCGTGCAGCCCCGAGTCGTTGGCCCAGCGCTTGCCGCGGGGCATGCCGAGACCGTGGTCGCTCCAGAACACGACGATCGTGTTCTCGGCTAGGCCGTCCTGCTCGAGCTGGTCGAGCAGGCCGCCCACCCAGTGATCCATCTCGGTGATGAGGTCGTTGTAGCGCGCCCAGGCGGAGCGGAACACCTCGGTGTCCGGGTAGTACGGGGGCAACGGCGCAGCAGCCGGGTCGTGGCGGTCCTCGTCGCGCACGTTCGCAGTACGCGACGCGAACGCCTCGTCCTCGAGGTAGATCTGCGACTCGTGCGTGGTCAGGCCATGGAAGGTGGCGAAGAACGGCTGCTGCGGGTCCGGCCGATCCCGCCAGTGGGCGGTGTCGCTGCATTCGTCGAACGCGCTGATCGGCGTGGGCATCTGGAAGTCCGTGAACGAGTTGTTCGTGACGTAGTAGCCCGCCTCGCGGAAGTACTCCGGCAGCATCCTCACCTCGGGCGGCGGCACGGCCTTCGTGCGCATGTGCATCGTGCCGATCGCCGTCGGATGGCAGCCGGTGATGATCGCGGAGCGGGAGGGGGCGCAGATCGGCGCAGCCGCGAAGGCCTTGTCGAAGCGGACCCCCTCCGCCGCGAGCCGATCGAGGTTCGGGGTCACCGCGTACTCGGCGCCCGGGTAGACGCCGGCGTAGGCGCCGAGGTGCGGGTTGATGTCGTGCGTCGTGATCCAGAGGATGTTCGGCCGGCTCGCGGTGCCCATGGTGTCAGGCGCGTCCCTTCGCCTCGGCGCGCCGGCGGAACATCTCGTCCTCGACCCGGCGGGCGTCCCTCGGATAGGTGAAGTAGAGCGCGCCCAGGATGATGCCGTTCACGATCATCAGCACGCCGAGGATCCAGAAGAACACGCCCTGGATGCCGAAGACGTCCGCGAGATAGCCCGCCGTGAGCGCGAACAGCGCCCATCCGATCGTCTGGAAGAAGGTCAGCCAGATCGCGAAGGCCTGGCCCCGCAGCTCGGGCAGCACCACGGACATCACGATCGGTCGGTTCACCGGCGGGTTCATGCCCTGCGCGGCGCCCATGAGCGCCCAGAAGACGCCGTAGACCGCGATGCCCTCCCAGACGAACTGCGTGCCGATGAGCGCGGCGACCGCGAAGAAGATCTGCGCCGCCTGATTGAACGCGACCCGGCCGTTATGCGGCCACACGCGATCCAGGAAGCTCACGAACCATCCGCTCGCGAAGGTCGCGATGACATAGCCGAGCCCGAAGGGCACGAGCACGAGCGCTGCGGTGACGTTGTCGAACCCGCGCTCGGTGACGAGGAACTGGATGCCGAAGATCGAGATGAGCAGGTGGCCCGAGAGCAGACGCGAGAGCATCATGATCGAGTAGCTGGGGATGCGGAAGAGCGCCATGACACCGCCGAAGGTGACCTTGCGGGCGCGCTGCTCCTCGGCGATGTCCGCGAGGGCCGCCTCGGATGCTCCGACGCCCGGCTCGACGTAGAGCGCGGCGATCAGGATGGACGAGAGGGCGCAGATGCCGCCGATGACCCACATCGCCCACCGCCAGCCATCCGGCGTGCCCGAGAAGAGCGCGATGAGCGGACCGATGAAGGACGCCACTGCGGTGAGGATGCCGTAGTAGAAGCCCGTGGCCTTCGCCCGCGCCTTGTCGTCGAAGGAGTCGGCGATGATCGAGTTGGTGATCGGCTGGCCGGAGGCGACGACGCCCGCGAGCAGCGTGTTCCAGACGAGCAGCTGGACGAAGTCCTGCGAGGTGCCGGCCAGGATGCCGAGGACGGCACCGACGAGGTTGTTGAGCACGAGCGCCTGCTTGCGGCCGATGCGACCTGCGAGCCAGACCCAGGCCGGGCCGAAGGGGATCGCCGCGAACTTGCCGAGCGCGCTCATCAGGCCGAGGTTGCCGTTGTCGAGCTTCAGCGACGCGGCGATGGCCGGGAACAGTGTGTTGAGCAGGCCGGACTCGGTGTTGTCGACCACTTCGGCGCCGGTGATGACGACGAGGTTGCGCCATCGGTGTGGGACGTGCTTGGCCTTCGCGGTCGAAATCGATTCCGTCTCGGTGAGAACTCGTCGGGACATCATGCTCCTGTCGTCGTTGCCAGGTGTTGCCGGGGTAGGTGCGCGGGAGCCGACACTGTCGAATGCCACTTGTGTCATGCTCTTTCAGAGAGGATGACACAAGTTGCATCCGCCGGCAACGTCCTCGCGTCCGGATCCGGATGACCGGGTCCCCGTCTCAGCCCGGCGAGGGCTTTCCGCGTCGCGCGTAGTCGGCCACGACCTCCCGCCACGGAATCACGCCCTGCGCGTCGGCCCACCCCTGCCAGGCGGCGACCATGGCCGCGACCCGCTCCGGTTGCGCCCTGGCGAGGTCGCGGGTCTCGCCTCGGTCGGCGGCGAGGTCGTACAGCTCCCACTCGCCCCCGGCCTCACGCACCAGCTTCCAGTCCCCCATGCGCACCGCGGCGTTGCCGACGTGCTCCCAGAAGGACGGAGGCACCGGCTCGACCGACTCGCCGCGCAGCATCGGCAGCAGATCGCGGCCTGGGAGCTCCGCCGCGTCACCGACCGCGGCGAGCACGGTCGGCACGACATCGACCAGGTGAGCATGCCCGCGCTCGACGGCCCCGACGGGTACGCCGCCGCCGGGCCAGGAGACGATGCACGGCGAGCTGATCCCGCCCTCGTGCACCCACCGCTTGTAGAGCCGGAACGGCGTGTTCGAGAGGTTGGCCCAGGCGCGGCCGTAGCTGGCGTACGTCTCTTCGGGGCCGGGCATCACCTCGGGGCGGTTCCCGAACCGCACGAGCGCGCCGGCCCGAGTGGCACGCGGATTGACCGCCTCGCTCAGCATCGAGCCGAGCTCAGGCGGGAGCTCTTCGGCGCAGGCGCCGTTGTCGCTCGAGAACAGGATGAGCGTGTCATCGGTCGCACCGGCGGCGTCGAGCGAGTCGAGCAAGGAGCCGATGCCTCGATCCATGGCGCTCACCTGCGCGGCGTAGACCGCCATCCGCTCCACCTGCCAGTCGCGGTGCTGCTCGTCCCGCCAGGCGGTGACGCCGTCGTCGGGCGCGGGCAGCGCGTCGACGGCGAGGCCCAGGCCGAGCTCGCGCTGCCGCGCGAACCGCTCGGCGCGCAGCACGTCCCACCCTCTCCGGTAGACGTCCCGGTATCGCGCGATCTCCTCGTCGCGGGCATGCAGCGGCCAGTGCGGCGCTGTGTATGCGAGGTACAGGAAGAAGGGTCGCTGCTGCGCAACGCTGCGCTCGACGAAGTCGACCGCCGTCCGGCTGAGATCGTCCGTGATGCAGTAGTCCGTATGCGCCGAGGGCACATCGATGCGCTGCTCGCCGTGCACCAACGGCGGCTGGTAGTAGCTGGAGCACCCGGGGAGGATGCCGTGGAACTCATCGAAGCCGCGGCGCGTGGGCCAGCTGCCGTTCGGCGCCGTGAGGTCGGCGGAGAGATGCCACTTGCCGGCGAGCGCCGTCGCGTACCCGAGGGCCTTCAGCCGCTCGGCCAGCGTCGGCGCGTCCGCCGAGAGCGTGCCGGGATAGCCGTGCGGACGGTCGTCGGCGGTCAGGATCCCGACACCGACGGCGTGGGGGTGCCGCCCCGTGAGCAGTGCGGCGCGTGAGGGGCTGCACCGCGGGGTGACCGAGAACGAGGTCATCCGCACGCCGCGCTCGGCCAGGCGGTCGAGCGCCGGGGTGGCGATCTCGCCGCCGAACGAGGCCACGTCGGAGAACCCCAGGTCGTCGGCGAAGATCACGATCACGTTGGGGGCGCTCATCGGTCCGCCTCCGCCCGCATCTCGTGGGCCGACTCGGTGAGCGTCGTCGAAAGCCCCTCGAGCCAGACGATCCATGCGTCGATCGCCGTCTCGCCGAAGGCGTTGACCGCCTCGGCGACGAGCGCGAGATGTTCGAGGTCGACCTCGGTGCGGGCGGGCGCACCCCCGGGCCGGTCGAAGGGACGCTCACGACCGCGGTGGCGAGCGACCTGCGCCCTGCGGGCGGCGAGCTCCGCGCCGACGAGATCGCGAGCGGCGGCCAGGTCGAGCATGGCGGTGATGCGCAGGCGCAGGACGAATTCGGGCTCGCGGATGCGCGCAGCCGGCTCGTACGGCGAGTCGACCCAAGCCCGCAACCTGCCGAAGCCGGCATCCGTCACCCTGTAGACCTTCGCGGCAGGAGCTCCGCTGCGCGGGTCCACCTCGTGCTCGATCGATCCCTCGGCGTCGAGCCGATTCAGCTCACGGTAGATCTGGCTCGAATGCCGGGCCAGGCCGAGGAAGCGGCCCTCCTCCTCGATCCACTTCTTGACGTCGTACCCCGACATCGTCCGAGCGGCCAGCAGGCCGAGCAGTACGGAATCCAGTCGCATGATCCTCCTCGTCGAGGCTAAGTGCGTTTGCACCTAGGTGGGTCGAACACTAGCATGGCGGCACGCCGGCGCAGAGGTTGCCCGACGATGCGTCGAAGGAGACCGGATGACCCAGGCCGAGACCCGACCCGGCGGAGCGACGACGGTCCTCCTGGACGGAGGTCGCTTCCGCATGGGCTCGGACCGCTTCTATCCGGAGGAGGGCCCCATCCACGAGGTCGACGTGGCGCCGTTCCGCATCGACGTGCACGCGGTCACGAACCGCGACTACTCGGCCTTCGTCGCTGCGACGGGCTACGTGACCGTCGCCGAGCGCCCACTCGATCCCGAGGAGTTCCCTCAGGCCGCACCCGAGCAGCTGCAGCCCGGCTCGCTCGTCTTCCAGCCGACCGCGGGCCCCGTCGACCTGCGCAACTGGCGCGCCTGGTGGGCGTTCGTGCCCGGTGCGCACTGGCGCACCCCGCGCGGACCGAGCAGCACGCTCGAGGGGCTCGACGAGCATCCGGTGGTGCAGATCGCCTACGAGGATGCCGAAGCCTACGCGCGCTGGGCCGGCAAGCGGCTGCCCACCGAGGCCGAATGGGAGTTCGCGGCGCGAGGGGGCCTCGACCAGGCCACGTACGCGTGGGGCGAGGAGCCGAACACACCGGGGGCCCGCTACGCGAACACGTGGCAGGGCGAGTTCCCGCACCGCAACGACGGCGCTCAGGGCTGGGTGTACACCGCCCCCGTCGGCGCCTTCCCGCCGAACGGCTACGGCCTGCACGAGATGACCGGCAACACGTGGGAGTGGACGGCGACCCCCTGGACGGACCGCCACCAGCGGCCGAGCCTCCTGACGACGACGGAACCGGCGGAGGGATGCGGTTGCGGCTGCAGCCCGGTCGGCCCGGCGTCCGCCCGCTCACGCGTGACCAAGGGCGGATCCCACCTCTGCTCGCCCAGCTACTGCCTGCGGTACCGCCCTGCCGCGCGCACCCGGCAGACCGAGGACTCCGCCACCACCCACCTCGGTTTCCGCTGCGCCTCGGACGCCTGATGGGCGAGCGCCCCCACCACCAGCTGCGCTCCATGCTCAAGGTCGGCTTCATAGGCTTCGGCGGCGGCAGCGCGCTGATCCCGATCATGGAGAAGGAGCTCGTCGGCAAGCCGGGCGGGCTCGACCAGCAGTCCTTCACGCAGCACACCGTGATCGCGAACATCACGCCGGGCGCGCTGCCGGTCAAGCTGGCGGCCCTGTCAGGCGTGCAGCTGGGCGGCGCGTGGAGTGCCGTGCTCTCAGCACTCATCGTCGCGCTGCCCGGGGCGATCATCACGGTCGGCCTCATCGCCCTCTTCGCGATGCTCGGTCCGGGCGCCGTGCGCGTGATCGAGTTCGCCTCCCTGGGCATCACGGCGTTCATCGTGTTCCTCCTCGCGCACTACATCGCCAGGGTCATCCGCAGCGGTGGCCGCCGAGCCGCCCTCTTCGCGGCCATCGCCATCGCCGTCTTCTCGGCCACCGGCCTCGACCGCACCGTCGGCCTCGTCGCCGAGGCCCTGCACCTGCCGGGAGAGGTCGCTCTCCCCGAGCTCTCGGCCGTGACCGTGATCGTGCTCAGCCTCGCCGCGATCGGCGCCGTCTCGCTCGTGCAGCAGCTGCGCAACTCGCGGCCCGAGATCGAGCATCACGACGCTGCGCCGGTGGCGACCCGCCGCATCGTGCTCGCCGCGGCCGGCATGCTCGTCCTGACGGCGATCGGTTTCGGCGTCGGCGTCCTCGCCGGCGAGGGAGGGCTGCTGAGCCTGCTGCTGCTGTCGACCGTCACCTCGTTCGGCGGCGGCGAAGCCTACGTGGGCGTGGCCGACGGGTTCTTCGTCGCGCCCGGCCTCATCGACTCGACCGTCTTCTACGGGCAGATCGTGCCCGTGGCCAACGCGTTGCCCGGGCCCATCCTCGTCAAAGTCGCCGCGGCCGTGGCGTTCGTCGCCGGCGAGGGGGTCGCGGGTCCACTGCTGGGCGCGGTGCTCGCCGGGGCCGCGTACCTCGCCGCCATCGGCGCGTGCTGTGCGCTCGCTCTCGCGCTGCTCGGCGGCTACGACCGCGCGAGGCGCTCGATCTTCGTCGTGAACATCGGTACCTACATCCTGCCCGTCATCTGCGGCCTGCTGCTCACCACGGCGGTGTCGATGCTGCACACCAACGCGGTGATCGCCGAGCGCGCCGATGTGCCGGTCTGGGCGGCCGTCCTCGGCACCCTGCTCATCACGGGTGCGGTCGCCCTGCTGCATCGGACGATGCACGTGCCCGACCTCCTGGTGATCGCCGCCTGCGGCATCCTGACCCTCGCCGTCCTCAGCGCGCTCTGATCGGCTCCGGCAGGCGCAGATACTTCTGGAACCCGGGGCGCATCCGCTCGCCCCTCCGCTGCTGAGAGCCGGTGCCAGGCCACGCGGTGCGCGTTCCAGCAGACATCGGGCAGGAGCGGGGCGCCGGCAGCGTCGTCGATCTCGGCGCGGCGGGTGTCCCCCGAGCACATGTGCGCCGAGCGGGCTCGCCGGCTCGCTCAGCCGACCGGCCAGCGCCGCTCGAGCCAGGCCACCAGGTCGCCGACCACCTCGTCGCGGTTCACCTCGTGGAAGAGCTCGTGCCGTGCCCCAGGGTAGACGTGCACCTCGACGTCGCTCAGGCCCGAGCGCTCGCGGTACGCGCGGGCGAGGCGCTCGACGCTGCGACCGCCGCCGAGCGAGTCGTCGCCGCCCACCTGCAGCAGCATGGG
>JAAIGF010006876.1_pt1 | contig 23572 bp, 24 predicted proteins | sample 6487441 | NCBI WGS metagenome assembly JAAIGF01 (sample SAMN13974129, study PRJNA590717) | phyllosphere metagenome | biome: pepper field; feature: multiple bacterial spot infested pepper fields; material: pepper leaves; isolation source: leaves from pepper fields | host: Capsicum annuum ... | reverse complement strand
TTGCTCCGTGGGTACGCGCCGACGGGCCGTCCCTGGCCCTGCGGCGCTTGCTCGGCGTCCTGCCTCGCAACCCACTGCGCAATACCTCCACTCGGCCTTCCCTTACGTCGCAATCGGCGGCGTCTGGACCATCTCGGTTCAAAAAAGCACAAGCAAAAGCAGAAAAGCTATTTGCCGCGGTCGTGATAGCACCGCAAAACGCGACGTTGGTGAAGGCTGAGTGGAGGCACTGATCCGGTGGTAACTCTGCAAGGATGCAGAGTTAGCCGCACTGGGCCATGGATGGCCCATTGCGGCGACCGCCGGATCAGTGCCGGAGCGAAGAAACCCCGCCGTCAGGCGGGGCCGAACCCGGAGCAATGGCTTTGGTTACTTTGGCCGAAACCAAAGTGACGCGCCGTAAAGGCGCAAGGCGGCCTCAAGCCGAACCCTTGATCGGCAACCACACCGCACCTGTTTGCTGCGCGACAGCGCGGCGGCGGGCGAACTCCCACAGTCTTACCCGCGCTGCACCAGAGACACCAAAAACACCTCACGAAGCCTTCATGAAGAATCCTTCATTTCCCCCTCGCAAAACCTGAAAGCCCCGCCAATCAAAGCCTCCAGCCGCAAAAAAAGTTCAATGGGCCAGTACCGGAAAAACTGCCTGTTTACTTAGCAAGCTAACCGATTCTATAAAAGAGTCCTGCGACACATCGCCGCAGTTTCTAGAGTCAGGAGCTATCAATATGACCGTTAAAGTTACTGAGCGTGACGAAGCCCACCTCTCTCATGAAGCCGTTGCGAATGGCATTCAGATCTGGGACGTTTATCAGCAGGATCAGTTGGTCGGGATGTTTCACGTAGAGTCGGACGCCTATAACTACAAGGCGGAGCTGGAAGAGCTGGAAAGCCAGCAGCATCATTAAGAATAGAGAGCAAAACAAAACCCGCCTTCAGCGGGTTTTGTCTTGTTCGGGCAAGCCTTACCACATCAGGTCGTCAGGCACCTGATAAGCCGCATACGGATCGTCTGCATCCGGAGCCTCGGTCGGCGTGTTGAGCAACACGACACGGCGCGGATCGCGCTCCTGGATCTTCAGCGCCGCCTCACGAGGGATGATTTCGTAACCGCCGCCATGATGCACGATGGCCAGCGAGCCGCTGCTCAGCTTGTTGCGCATCAGGGCATTGACCGAGATGCGCTTAACCTTCTTGTCATCGACGAAGTTGTAGTAATCCTCGGTCGTCAGCTTGGGCAGGCGCGAAACTTCGATCAATTGCTTGATCTGCGCGGTGCGGGCCTTGGCCTCGGCCTTTTCCTGTTGCTGGCGATTGAGTTCCTGGTCGCGTTTGGCTTTTTCGGCCTGGGCCTCCTGGGCCGCACGCTTTTGCGAATCATCGATCTGAATCTGGCCCTTGTGCGCCAGCCGCTGTTCTTTCTGCTTGTCTTTGCTGACCTGCTTGGCCTGCTTTTGGTTGACCAGACCTGCCTTGAGCAACTGGTCGCGAAGGGAAAGGCTCATTGTCTACTCGCTTATGCAGATACCACACGCTCAGCCGCAGCCGGGCGTGCTCTTTTCCTGACGTTTGGCTTCGCCCCACAGAGCGTCCATTTCCTCGAGAGTGCAATCTTCGATGGGACGCCCGGCCTGATGCAATGCCTGTTCAATAAATCGGAAGCGCCTGTCGAACTTGCCATTGGCCGAGCGTAGCGCAGTTTCCGGGTCAACTTTAAGATGCCGGGCCAGATTGACGACCACAAACAGCAAATCGCCCACTTCCTCGGCCATGCCCTGAGCATCATTCTCGGCCATGGCTTCAAGCACTTCATCGAGTTCTTCGCGAATCTTGTCGACCACCGGCAAGGCGGCCGGCCAGTCGAAACCGACCTGCGCGGCGCGCTTCTGCAGCTTGACCGCACGGGACAACGCCGGCAGCGCCCTGGGCACATCGTCGAGCAATGAAAGCTGCTCGGGAGCCGTGGCCTTCTCGGCGCGCTCCTGAGCCTTGATCTCGTCCCAGCGCCGGTTGACCTCTTCATCGGTCAGACGCGGGGTTTCCAGTGGTGCATACAGCTCGCCGGTGGGGAATACATGGGGATGACGACGCAGCAACTTGCGCACGATACCGTCGACAACGCCTTCGAACTCGAAGCGGCCTTCTTCCTTCGCCAACTGGGCATAGAAAACCACTTGAAACAGCAGATCACCCAACTCGCCGGGAAGATGATCGAAATCCCCCTGCTCGATGGCATCGGCCACTTCATAAGCCTCTTCCAGCGTATGCGGCACGATACTGGCGTAAGTCTGCTTCAGATCCCAGGGACAACCGTACTGCGGATCGCGCAGACGGGCCATGAGATTGAGCAGGTCGGTGATTGAGTACATGGGGCTCCTTTTAGTCGCAGCGGCAAGCTGAAAGCTACAAGCTACAAGACCAAACAAGCTTGTAGCTTGCCGCTTGCCGCTTGCCGCTACGGCGTTCTATTACGCCGCGTCTCGATGATGTTCGGCAGCTGGGAAATCCGCCCCAGCAACCGACCCAGCGCATCCAGACCGGGGATCTCGATGGTCAGGGACATGAGTGCAGTGTTGTCTTCCTTGTTCGAGCGGGTGTTGACCGCCAGAACGTTGATCCGCTCGTTGAGCAGGACCTGGGTGACGTCACGCAGCAGCCCGGAACGGTCGTAGGCGCGGATGATGATATCCACCGGATAGGTGAGTACCGGCACCGGGCCCCAGCTGACCTGGATGATCCGCTCGGGTTCGCGGCTGCTCAATTGCAGCACCGAGGCGCAATCCTGACGATGGATGCTCACGCCGCGGCCCTGGGTGATGTAGCCGACGATGGCGTCGCCCGGCAGCGGCTGGCAGCAGCCGGCCATTTGCGTCATCAGGTTGCCGACGCCCTGGATCTGGATATCGCCGCGTTTGCCGGGCTTGTAACCGGTGGCCTTGCGCGGAATCAACTCGACATCGTTGATACGTTCCGGCTCGACCTGCTGCTGGGCGAGGTTGACCAGTTGCGCCAGACGCAGGTCGCCTGCGCCCAGAGCCGCGAACATGTCTTCGGCAGTCTTGTAATTGGCCTTGTCCGCCAGCTTCTCGAAATCCACCAGCGACAGCGCCAGACGAGCCAGCTCGCGTTCGAGCAGGGTTTTACCCGCCGCCACGTTCTGGTCGCGGGCCTGCAGCTTGAACCAGTGAACGATCTTGGCCCGCGCCCGGGAAGTGGTGATGTACCCCAGGTTCGAGTTCAGCCAGTCGCGGCTCGGCGTACCGTGCTTGCTGGTGATGATCTCGACCTGCTCGCCGGTCTGCAGACTGTAGTTGAGCGGCACGATCCGGCCATTGATCTTCGCGCCACGGCAGTTGTGGCCGATCTCGGTATGTACCCGATAGGCAAAGTCCAGCGGTGTCGAGCCCTTGGGCAGGTCGATGGCGTGACCGTCCGGAGTGAAGACGTAGACACGATCCGGCTCGATATCGACGCGCAACTGGTCCGCCAGACCACCGATGTCGCCCAGTTCTTCGTGCCATTCGAGCACCTGACGCAGCCAGGAGATTTTCTCTTCGTAATGGTTGGAGCTGGACTTGACGTCAGTGCCCTTGTAACGCCAGTGCGCGCAGACGCCCAGTTCGGCTTCCTCGTGCATGGAATGCGTGCGGATCTGCACTTCCAGCACCTTGCCTTCCGGTCCGATAACGGCCGTGTGCAGCGAGCGATAGCCGTTTTCCTTGGGGTTGGCGATGTAGTCGTCGAACTCCTTGGGAATGTGCCGCCACAAGGTGTGCACGATACCCAGCGCGGTATAGCAGTCACGCATTTCCGGGACCAGGACCCGCACGGCACGCACGTCGTAGATCTGGCTGAAAGCCAGACCCTTGCGCTGCATTTTGCGCCAGATGGAATAGATGTGTTTGGCACGCCCGCTGATGTCGGCCTTGACGCCGGTGGCCAGCAGTTCGTTTTCCAGTTGCGACATCACATCGCTGATGAAGCGCTCACGATCCAGGCGTCGCTCATGGAGCAGCTTGGCGATCTGCTTGTACTGCTCGGGCTCCAGGTAGCGGAAAGACAGGTCTTCCAGCTCCCACTTGATATGACCGATGCCCAAGCGGTGAGCCAGAGGCGCGTAGATATCGAAGACTTCACGGGCCACGCGATTGCGTTTTTCATCGTCGGCATTCTTGACCGCACGAATCGCACAGGTCCGCTCGGCCAGCTTGATCAGGGCCACACGTACGTCATCGACCATAGCCACCAGCATCTTGCGCAGGTTTTCCACCTGCGCCTGACTGCCCAGCACCAGCGATTGGCGAGGGCTGAGGCTGGCACTGATCGCTGCCATGCGCAGTACGCCGTCGATCAGCTTGGCGACTGTCGGGCCGAAGCGCTGTTCGACATCCTGCAAGGGGATCACACCTTCGCGCACCCCACGATAGATGACGGCTGCGATCAGGGAGTCCTGATCGAGCTTGAGGTCAGCCAGGATTTCCGCAATTTCCAGACCGGTCTGGAAACTGGAAGTGCCGTCTGCCCAGTGATTCTTTAATGCGTTGTCCTTGTGCTCGGCTTGCCGGGCAAATTCACAGGCCTCTTTCATGGCCTCCCGGTCCAGGACCAGGTCGACGCTGACAATATGATCCAGCCATGCGTCGAGGTTGATACTGCCGTCTGTGTTTATCGGCTGGTGTGCTCTCACCTGTACCATGCTGCTTACCTTCCCTAAGGCGCGATGAATAGCGCCATCAGTCGCCAGCCTTCTTGAGCGAATGCCACTTGCCGGGCAAGCAAGGACCGGCATTCGCGGGCCAGTCGGATTAAACGAGATTCCCTGTCAGCAGCTGACTCGATCCAATGAACCGCTGCTCACTTACTCGCTTCAAATAAAGCCATCGCCTCGACATGGGCCGTCTGTGGAAACATATCGAGTATTCCGGCACGTTTTAATCGGTAGCCCTGATTGACCAATTCGACCGTGTCGCGAGCCAAAGTTGCCGGGTTGCATGAAACATAAACCAACCGTCTGGCGCCTGACTTCCTGATCTGGCGCACCACTTCAAAAGCTCCGTCGCGCGGCGGGTCCAAGAGTACCGCAGAAAACCCTTCAGCGGCCCAGCCTGCCTGTGTCAGCGGCTGGGAAAGATCCGCCTGAAAAAACCTTACGTTATGCAGATCATTACTCATTGCATTGGCAGAGGCACGCTCGACCATGGTAGCAACCCCCTCGACTGCAACCACTTCCCGGGCCATCCCGGCCAGTGGCAGCGCAAAGTTGCCAAGACCACAGAACAGATCCATCACCCGCTCGTCAGCCTTGGGTTCCAGCCATTGCAACGCCTGCTCGATCATCGCGGTATTGACTGCCGCGTTGACCTGAATGAAATCCCCCGGCCTCCAGGCCAGTTGCAGATTCCATGGATCAAGATGATAGCCCAATGCCTGATCCGGGTCTGCCGGTTGCGGCTCGCCTTCACCGTGCAGCCAGAGTTGCGCGCCATGCTCCTTGCAGAACCCTTGCAGCATGGCCAGATCACCTTCGGCCAGAGGCGCAACATGACGCAGCAACACGGCAATGGAAGAGCCGCTGAACAATTCAACGTGCCCCAGAGCCTGAGGCTTGCTGAAATTTTTCAACAAGGCAGGCAGTTGCGTCATGATCGGTTGCAAGGCCTGTACCAGCACCGGGCAATGCTCGATGCCGACGATGTCCTGACTGGCTGCCGCACGAAAGCCCACATCCAGCCGCTTTGCCTTGGCATCCCAACGCACGGCGACGCGAGCGCGTCTGCGATAGCCCAGTTCGGAACCGGCAAGGGGCGCGGCCCATTCGTCCGGCACGACATTGGCGACTCGTTGCAACTGCTCGGCCAGCATGCGCTGTTTCAGGGCAAGCTGTTCGTCATGGGGCACATGCTGCACGCTGCAACCGCCACAGCGGCCAAAATGTTCGCACGCTGCCGGGCGGCGCAGGTCACTGGCCTGCAACACTCGCTCGGTACGCGCTTCGACAATCTTGCCGTGGGCATTGAGCACCCGCGCCTCGACCTCTTCTCCTCCAAGGCTGCCCGCTACAAACCAGGTCTTGCCGTCGAGAAAGGCGATGCCGCGTCCGTCGCTGGACAGGCGTTCAATGGTCAGCCGCTGTTTCTTGCCAGCAGGGATCTGCGCAGCCTTGACGCCTCCAGCGGGTTGGAAGCGCAGCCCTCTTTGTTGTTTGGCCATCAGTTGGGCGCGTCGTAAACGCCGGTCGACAGATAACGGTCGCCGCGGTCACAGATGATTGCGACCATGACCGCATTTTCGACTTCACGCGACAGGCGCAACATGCCGGCCACCGCACCGCCGGAAGACACACCACAGAAAATGCCTTCTTCACGGGCCAGTCGGCGCATGGTGTCTTCGGCTTCCTGCTGGGCCATGTCGATGATGCGATCGACACGATCGGCCTGATAGATACGAGGCAGGTATTCATGGGGCCAGCGACGGATGCCGGGAATCGCGGAGCCTTCCATCGGCTGCAGACCGACGATCTGCACGTCCGGGTTCTGCTCCTTGAGGTAGCGCGAGGTGCCCATGATGGTCCCCGTGGTGCCCATGGAACTGACGAAATGCGTGATGGTGCCGCCGGTCTGCTGCCAGATTTCCGGGCCGGTGCTGGTGTAATGCGCTTCGGGGTTGTCACCGTTGGCGAATTGATCGAGCACTTTGCCGCGGCCTTCGGCCTGCATCCGCTCAGCCAGGTCGCGAGCGCCTTCCATGCCCTCTTCCTTGCTGACCAGAATCAGTTCCGCGCCATAGGCAGTCATCGCCGCCTTGCGCTCGGCACTGGAGTTGTCCGGCATGATCAGGATCATGCGATAACCCTTGATCGCCGCAGCCATGGCCAGGGCGATGCCGGTATTGCCGGAGGTGGCTTCAATGAGGGTGTCGCCCGCGTGGATCTGGCCGCGCAGCTCGGCACGGGTGATCATCGACAGCGCAGGGCGGTCTTTTACCGAGCCAGCCGGGTTGTTACCTTCGAGCTTCAACAGGAGGGTATTGCTGGTATTGCCCGCGATGCGTTGCAGGCGCACGAGCGGGGTGTTGCCGACGCAATCGGCAATGGTTTGATACTGCAAGGTCATGGCGTATTCGCGATCCAGACTGCGGGGGGCACTATCATAACGGCAAACGCCCAAAGCCCATATCACGCAAAGTGCGCTTCTTATCACCAAAAGGAATAAGAGGTCTTTTTCAGCTCCTGCCTCTCGAGCCTTGACTTCCCGCAACCCCAAGAGCGTATCGGCATGTAATATGCGCGACAGGGTAAGCGGCTAGACTGCCCTGAAACGATATCGACGGACTGATTCCGACAGGTGGAGAAAGCTGTGCTGACCAAACTGGGTATAAAAGGCCGCGTATTACTGCTGACGATTTTGCCGGCCAGTTTGATCGCGCTGATGATGGGCAGTTACTTCACGGTGATGCAGCTTCACGAGCTGCAGAGCCAGTTGCTGCAACGCGGTGAAATGATTGCCCAGGAACTGGCCCCTCTGTCCGCCCCCGCGCTGGGCCGCAAGGACAGGACACTGCTGAGTCGCATCGCCTCACAGACCCTCGAGCAGGCCGATGTGCGCTCGGTGTCCTTTCTCGACCCGGAACGTAACACCCTGGCCCACGCCGGTCCGAGCATGATTGCGCCTCCACCCATCGGCAACAGCACCCAGTTGCTCAACACCTCGGCCAACGATGCGACCCGCTACCTGCTGCCGGTGTTTGGCAATCAGCGCCACCTCACCAGCGAAATCATCCCTGCCGAAGCCGACCGGCTGCTGGGCTGGGTGGAACTGGAAATTTCCCACAACGGCACCTTGCTGCGCGGCTATCGCAGCCTGTTCGTCAGCAGCCTGCTGATCGCCTTCGGTCTGGCGCTGACCGCCATTGTCGCGGTACGCATGAGCCGCACCATCAATGAACCCCTGAGCCAGATCAAGCAGGCGGTGGCGCAACTCAAGGATGGCAACCTCGAGGCACGAGTCCCGCCTTTGGGCAGCACAGAACTGGACGCACTCGCCTCGGGCATCAATCGCATGGCTTCGACCCTGCAGAATGCCCAGGAAGAATTGCAGCACAGCATCGATCAGGCCACCGAAGACGTCCGACAGAATCTGGAAACCATCGAGATCCAGAACATCGAACTGGACCTGGCGCGCAAAGAGGCCCTGGAAGCCAGCCGGATCAAATCCGAATTCCTGGCCAACATGAGTCATGAAATCCGCACCCCGCTCAACGGCATTCTGGGTTTCACGCATCTGTTGCAGAAAAGCGAACTGACCCCGCGTCAGCGCGACTACATGAACACCATCGAGAAGTCGGCCGACAGCCTGCTGAGCATCATCAACGAGATTCTCGACTTCTCCAAGATCGAAGCCGGCAAACTGGTGCTGGAAAACGTCCCCTTCAACCTGCGTGACCTGTTGCAGGACACCATGACCATTCTGGCTCCGGCAGCGCATGCCAAGCAGCTTGAGCTGGTCAGCCTGGTTTACCGCGACACGCCACTGTCCCTGTCGGGCGACCCCCTGCGCCTCAAGCAGATCCTGACCAATCTGGTCAGCAACGCGATCAAGTTCACTCGCGAAGGCACCATCGTCGCCCGGGCCATGGTCGAGGACGATACCGAGGAACACGCGCAGCTGCGCATCAGCGTTCAGGACACCGGCATCGGCCTGTCCAGCCAGGATGTGCGCGCCCTGTTCCAGGCGTTCAGTCAAGCGGACAATTCGTTGTCACGGCAGCCGGGCGGCACCGGCCTGGGGCTGGTGATTTCCAAGCGCCTGATCGAGCAGATGGGTGGCGAGATTGGCGTGGACAGCACGCCAGGCATCGGCTCGGAATTCTGGATCACTCTGACGCTGCCCAAGGCCCGGGAAGACGTGGAAGAGCTGCTGTACAAGCCACTGGAAGGCGTGCGCGCCGCCGTACTCGAACACCATGAACTGGCCCGTCAGGCTCTGGAACACCAGTTGGAAGACTGCGGGCTTGAAACCCTGATCTTCAACAACCTGGAAAACCTGCTCAACGGCGTGACCGCCGCCCACGAGACATCGACAGCCATCGATCTGGCGGTACTGGGCGTCACGGCCCATGAAATCCCGCCGGAGCGGCTGCGCCAGCATATATGGGATCTGGAAAACCTGGGCTGCAAGGTGCTGGTGTTGTGCCCGACCACCGAGCAGGCGCTGTTCCAGTTGTCGGTGCCGGATGTCTATAACCAGTTACAGGCCAAGCCGGCCTGCACCCGCAAACTGCAGAAAGCCCTGTCGGAACTGATTGCCCCCAAGGTGGTGCGCACCGACGTTGTCCAGCCATTGGCCAGCCGTCCGCCGAAAGTCCTGTGCGTGGACGACAACCCCGCCAACCTGCTGCTGGTCCAGACCCTGCTCGAAGACATGGGTGCGCTGGTCGTTGCAGTCGACAGCGGGTATGCGGCGCTGCATTGCGTGCAGACCGAAACCTTCGATCTGGTGCTGATGGATGTGCAGATGCCCGGCATGGACGGACGTCAGGCCACCGAAGCGATTCGTGTCTGGGAACTGGAGCGCCAATGCACATCGCTGCCTATCGTCGCCCTCACCGCCCATGCCATGGCCAATGAAAAGCGCTCGCTGCTGCAAAGCGGCATGGACGATTACCTGACCAAACCGATCAGCGAACGGCAACTGGCGCAAGTGGTGCTCAAATGGACAGGACTGGCCCTGCGCACGCCACTGCCGGAGCGCCCGTCCGACACCCAGCAAAGCCATGCCGGCCCGCTGGTGCTCGACCATGAAGAGGGGCTGCGTCTGGCAGCCGGCAAGCCCGATCTGGCGACCGATATGCTGGCCATGCTGCTGGCATCGCTGGATGCCGACCGCGAAGCCATTCGTCTGGCCCGGGCCGCCGAAGACATCCAGGGCCTGATCGAACGCGTCCATCGCCTGCATGGCGCTACCCGCTATTGCGGCGTGCCTCAATTGCGCGCCGCCTGCCAGCGCGCCGAGACCCTGCTCAAGCAGGATGCGCCCCAGGCCGACGAGGCGCTGGACGATCTGGATAAAGCCATTACCCGGCTGGCGGTCGAAGCACGGGTAACCGCCTGAGGCTCAATGAAGTGGGAGGCAGCTTGCTGGCGACAGGGCCAGTGAATTCAAAAACCTCATCGACCCTGTCGCCAGCAAGCTGCCTCCCACAACCAATGAACTGACCTGACAACATTCAACGCAGACAGAGCGAACAAACTCGTTTCTCCAAGGAAGACCCATGACCCTGCGCACCCTGATCTTCAGCAGCCAGACCTACGACCGGGAGAGTTTCCTGGCCACCCCGGCACCCGACGGCCTGGAGCTGCATTTCCAGCCAGTTCGCCTGACGCTGGAAACCGCCACACTGGCTCAGGACTACCCGGTGGTCTGCGCCTTTATCAATGACGACCTCAGCGCGCCGGTGCTGGAGCGGCTGGCTGCCGGTGGTACAAGGCTGATAGCCCTGCGCTCGGCAGGTTACAACCATGTGGACCTGCAAGCCGCTCAGCGACTGGGCATGACCGTGGTGCGGGTTCCGGCCTATTCGCCGCATGCCGTGGCCGAGCACGCCGTGGCCTTGATTCTGGCCCTCAATCGTCATCTGAATCGCGCCTACAACCGCACCCGCGAAGGCGATTTCAGCCTGCATGGTCTGACCGGCTTCGATCTGGTGGGCAAGACCGTCGGCGTGATCGGCACCGGGCAGATCGGCGCAACCTTTGCGAAGATCATGTCAGGTTTCGGCTGCAAACTGCTGGCTTACGATCCGTACCCGAATCCCGAAGTCCTGGCCTTGGGCGCCGAATACCTGAGCCTGCCCGATCTGCTGGCACAGGCACAGATCATCAGCCTGCACTGTCCGCTCACCGAGCAGACCCGCCATCTGATCAACCGGCAATCCCTGGCCACCCTGCAACGAGGCGTCATGCTTATCAATACCGGTCGTGGTGCGCTGGTGGAAACACCTGCACTGATCGACGCCCTCAAGACCGGGCAACTGGGTTATCTGGGGCTGGATGTCTATGAAGAGGAAGCGCAACTGTTCTTCGCCGACCGTTCCGACCAGCCTTTGCAGGACGATGTCCTGGCGCGCCTGCTGACCTTCCCCAATGTCATCATCACCGCTCATCAGGCGTTTCTGACCCAGGAAGCCCTGGGCGCCATTGCCCGGACAACTCTGGACAATATTGCCGCGTGGAATGCAGGCACTGCGCAAAACCGGGTCGAAGCTCAAGCGTGATAAGATGCGCGCAATTTGGAGGACCCATGGTCGAACACGATTTCCGCTACAGCATGCTCAACCCGCAACACACACTCACCGAGTGCCGTACGCTGGGCCCCGGGCGTTATCAAGTCACCGGTAACGGCGGCTCGATCCACAACAATGACCAGTTGCTGGTGACCATCAAGGGCAGCAAAAGCCTTTATATGCGCCTGTCGGTGGAGAAAGTCCGGCACCTGATCAACCCGCCCGGCCAATGGGTCGCAGTGGCCAATGGCCCGGCATTCGACGAACTGGCGATCCATCAGTGGAAGGTCAATTGCGACAGTTGCTCTGCCGAGCTGGATTTCGAGTTCATGGTCGAGAGCAAACTCGGCACCAAGGCCCAGAAACCCGCCGCCGTTGCACGCATCGCCGAGCTGGGCTGGAAGACCGAGGGTGAAAAACACACATGCAGAAAGTGTCAGGAGAAAGCGGCATGAAACACCTGGCTGTACTGAGCCTGATCGGTAGTGCCCTGCTGGTCGGCTGTGCGACTGAGCCCAAACCCATCGAACAGGATCAGAGCTATGTGCTGGAGTGGATCGGCGAGCGTCCGCTGATCGACAGCAGCCGCCTGACCATGACCCTGGGGGCCGATGGCCGCGCCTACGGAAATGCAGGCTGCAACCACTGGTTCGCGCCCTATACCCTCAAGGGCCAGACCATCAGCTTCGGCCCCATCGGCAATACCCGCAAAATGTGCGTACCGCCGCTGATGGAGCAGGAACAGCGCTTCCTCAAGGAACTCGCCAAGGTGCAACGCTGGGACATTTCCCCCATCGAACAATTGCGCCTGTGGCCTGCCGAAGGCAAGCCACTGCGGTTCTGGCCTGAAGACTGATCACGCTCTGCAGTGATGATCACTTTGTGGGAGTCAGCTTGCTGGCGACAACGGTGAAGTCGCCAGCAAGCTGCCTCCCACAATCCTCTGACGGACTTGCAACACTTAATGCAGACAGTCCTACGCGTCAACCCTCGCCGCGCAACGCCTTCAGCTTGTCGGTCACGCCCTGCGCGCTCTGCTCACCCAGCAACTGCGCACGCATCTTGCCTTTGTCGTCGATGATGTAGGTCACCGGAAGTGCTTCGGAAGGCGGCAGGTTGTAGCGTTCGGCCGGGTCCTGGGCCAGGACGGTGAATTTGATTCCCAGGGCATTGGAAGCATTTTTCAGGTCGTCACCCTGCAGATTGTCGAAATTGACACCCAGCACGCTGACTTTCTTGTCCTTGAGCTGCTCGGACAAGTGATTGAACTCGGGAATCTCGGTACGGCACGGGCCACACCATTCGGCCCAGTAGTTAATCACCAGCCAATGGTTGTCGATGCGCTCGCTGGACACCTTCTGGCCGTTCTGGTCAACGCCCAGATCCGCACCACAACCGCTCAACAGCAAACTGCCGACAAACATCGCTACCGCTGCCAATCGCCTCGCCATCTGTGCTTCCTTCCTCGACTTTCTCTATAAACGGTTCACCGATATGCGCCCGATCATGTCGACCAACGCAATCACGCAGGTAGAATACGCGCCACTCTAGGCAAGATGCGACCTGCAAATGACTGATCTGAAGCTTTATCACAACCCGCGCTGCTCGAAATCCCGCGGCGCGCTGGAACTGCTGCAGGCCCGTGGCCTGACTCCCGACGTCGTTCTGTACCTCGAAACCCCGCCGGACGCTGCACAATTGCGCGACCTGCTGGCAAAGCTGGGGATTGGCCCGCGACAATTGCTGCGCAGCGGCGAAGATGACTACAAGGCCCTGAATCTGGCAGACCCGAGCCTGAGCGACGAGCAACTGATCGCCGCCATGGTCTCGCACCCCAAACTGATCGAGCGACCGATTCTGGTCGCAGGCGACAAGGCAGTGATCGGTCGCCCTCCGGAAAACATACTGGAGCTATTGCCGTGAGCACGCCCTACATTCTGGTTCTGTTCTACAGCCGCAACGGTTCCACCAGCGAGATGGCCCGCCAGATCGCGCGCGGCATCGAAATGGGTGGCATGGAAGCACGGTTGCGCACCGTGCCCGCCATTTCCGCCGACTGCGAATCCACCGCACCGCAGATTCCGGAAAACGGTGCCCTGTATGCCACGCTGGACGACCTGAAGAACTGCTCCGGCCTGGCACTGGGCAGCCCGACCCGCTTCGGCAACATGGCTGCGCCGCTCAAGTACTTTCTGGACGGCACCAGCAACCTGTGGCTGACCGGTGCCCTGGTGGGCAAACCGGCCAGCGTGTTCACCTCCACCGCCAGCCTGCATGGCGGCCAGGAAACCACGCTGATGTCGATGCTGTTGCCCTTGCTGCACCACGGCATGCTGGTCATGGGGCTGCCTTACAGCGAAGCCGCCTTGCTGGAAACCGCCGGTGGCGGCACGCCTTATGGGGCCAGCCATCATGCCGGGGCTGACGGCAAGCGGCCGCTGGATCGCCATGAAACCGAACTGTGCCGTGCCCTTGGCCAGCGTCTGGCGAAAACCGCGCTGCAACTGGAGACGCCGCGTGGCTAAAAAGCCCAGAGTGCTGCCCCCCAGGGAATGGCTGGAACCACGGGTACGCATCAGCCGGGTCGCGAGCCTGATCTGCTTTCTGGGCATGATCGCCCTGCTGTCGGTGTATTACCTGTTTATCGCCGACCTGCATGGTGCCCGCCCCCCGGTGATCCTGGCCATCGAACTGCTGCCCCTACTGTTGCTGGCACCCGGCATGTTGCAAGGTAAACCGCGCGGGCATTCCTGGACCTGTTTTGTCATCAACCTGTATTTCATCAAAGGCGCCATTGCCGCCTTCGACCCGAACCGCTGGCTGTTCGGCGTGCTGGAAATGCTCGCCAGCGTGGCGGTATTCATCAGCGCATTGCTGTATGTTCGCTGGCGATCGCAACTTGACCGCACCGACCAGATAATGCCGATCAGTTAAGGTCATAAATCACTTTGTGGGAGGCAGCTTGCTGGCGACTTCAGCATACAAACGCAGAATATTTGCCGGTTTTCAGGCCTTTTCGCCAGCAAGCTGCCTCCTACAAATGTGTGTGTGACTGATCCCACCTGCTAATGGAGAACCGATGCACGATTACAAATGGTTGAACGAATACTGTCTGAACCGTTTCGGCTCCGCCAAGGCACTTGAAGCGCTGCTGCCAGTGCCCAAAACGCCGAAACAACTGGCGTCCATCGGCGATGATCGTTATCTGTCGACCATGGCCCTGCGGGTGTTTCGGGCTGGCCTGAAGCACAGTCTGGTAGACGCCAAATGGCCTGCGTTCGAGGAAGTATTCTTTCGCTTCGATCCGGAAAAAGTCGTGCTGATGGGGGCCGACCATCTGGAACGGCTGATGCAGGACACTCGCATCATTCGCCATCTGGGCAAGCTCAAGAGCGTGCCGCGCAATGCGCAATTGATTCTGGATATCGCCCAGGAACACGGCAGTTTCGCCAGATTCATCGCCGACTGGCCGGTCGATGACATCACCGGCCTGTGGCAATACCTGGCCAGACACGGCAATCAGATGGGCGGGCTCTCAGCACCGCGCTTCCTGCGCATGGTGGGCAAGGACACCTTTATCCCGAGCCAGGATGTGGTGGCAGCCCTGAACGCGCAGAACATCGTCGATAAAGTACCGACCAGCAAGCGCGATCAGGCAATAGTGCAGGATGTGTTCAATCAGTGGCATGCCCAGAGCGGGCGACCGATGTGCCAGCTCTCGGCGATGCTGGCATTCACCGTCAACCACTGATTCCGGTCAGATATTCACCACATTGACGAACCGCGAGGCTGCGGTTTCGTCCATGCGCAGGCTGGTGAAGTCGAACAGGTTGCGGTCGGCCAGTTGCGAGGGGTGAACGTTCTGCAAGGCGCGGAAGATGCTTTCGGTACGGCCGGGCGTCTTGCGCTCCCATTCGATGAGCATTTCCTTGACCACTTGGCGCTGCAGGTTTTCCTGGGAACCGCACAGGTTGCACGGAATGATCGGGAATTCCTTGAAGTCCGAATAGGCCTGAATGTCCTTCTCATGGCAGTAAGCCAGTGGGCGGATCACCACGTTGCGGCCATCGTCGGAACGCAGCTTGGGCGGCATGGCCTTGAGCGAACCGTTGAAGAACATGTTGAGAAAGAAGGTTTCGACGATATCGTCGCGGTGATGCCCCAGCGCCATTTTGGTAGCACCGATTTCATCGGCGAAGGTATACAAGGTGCCACGACGCAAGCGCGAGCACAGCGAGCAGGTGGTCTTGCCTTCCGGAACCAGCTCCTTGACCACCGAATAGGTGTCCTTTTCGACGATGTGGTACTCGATGCCCAAGGTGGCCAGATAGGCCGGCAGCACATGCTCCGGGAAACCGGGCTGCTTCTGGTCCATGTTCACGGCAACGATCTCGAACTTGATCGGCGCGACCTTCTGCAGATGCATCAGCACGTCGAGCATGGTGTAGCTGTCCTTTCCACCGGAGAGACAGACCATCACCTTGTCGCCATCTTCAATCATGTTGAAGTCGGTAACCGCTTCGCCGGCCAGCCGACGCAGGCGTTTCTGCAGTTTGTTCTGATTGACTGAAAGGGTGCCCATGATGCTGGTGGTATCCGCTGGTGACTTCGGGGAAAAGGCGGCCATTTTACGCACAACCTGCGGATGGTTAAACCACTGGCTTATCGAACACCGCTATTAACAGCCCCCGACAAATCGCCAAACACTCTAAGCCTGCCATTCCCGGCCCGGGCATGCTTTCTATACTGCGTGATGAGGTCGCATTTCAGGCTTGTGGCCTTCAATCCACAAGATGGAGGAGTCACCCTATGATCCATCACGTATGGGGACTGTTCACGCATCCCGATCGGGAATGGAAGCAGATACGTGGCGAAGAAGAAAGCATTGGCCACATGTACCTCACTCACACCCTGATCCTGGCCGCGATTCCTGCAGTTTCCGCTTATATCGGCACGACCCAGATCGGCTGGGCCATCGGAGATCGGCCGTCGGTGATGCTTACCCATGGCAGCGCGCTGGGAATGACGCTCATGTCATACATTTCCATGCTGCTGGGCGTGGCGGTGATGGGTGGTTTCATTCACTGGATGGCCCGCACCTACGACGCCACGCCAACCCTGGCCCAGTGTGTCGCGTTCGCCACCTATACGGCCACGCCCCTGTTCATCGGCGGGCTGGCAGCGCTGTATCCCCATATGTGGCTGGGGATGCTGGTGGGAACTGCGGCCATTTGCTACACGGTTTACCTGCTCTATGTCGGCCTGCCGACCTTCATGGACATTCCCGAAGAAGAAGGTTTCATGTTTTCCAGCTCCGTCCTGGCCGTGGGTCTGGTGGTGCTGGTGGCGATCATGGCCTTTACCGTGGTGCTATGGGGCGTCGGAGTCGGCCCGCAATACACTAGCTGAATCAACGTACGGCGAGCAGTGTGCTCATGCTGCCCGCCGTGCCGACCGACCATCCGGCAGTCGGGGTTGTCAGCACGCCCCCGCATTACGGCATACTTGGCGCATCTGGAGAGCCACACAGCATGCCCGAGCAACTCAATTCCCGCGTAGAAACCTGTTACCAGCAAGCCGAAGCCTTTTTCAAACGCACCTTCAAACGCCCGGTCGTCAGCCTCAAGCTGCGCGGCCAGAAAGCCGGTGTCGCCCACCTGCACGAGAACATGCTGCGCTTCAACCCGAAGCTGTACCGGGAAAATACCGAAGACTTCCTGCGCCAGACGGTGCCCCACGAAGTCGCCCACATGATTGCCCATCAGCTGTTCGGGGACCGCATCCAGCCCCATGGCGAAGAATGGCAACTGATCATGCGTGGCGTATACGAACTGCCGCCCAACCGCTGCCATACCTACGCCATCGAACGACGCAGCGTGACCCGCTATATCTATCGCTGCCCCTGCGCCGACAGCGACTTCCCGTTCTCGGCCCAGCGCCACAACATGGTTTCCAAGGGCCGCCGCTATTTGTGCCGCCGCTGCCGCCAGACGCTGGTTTTCAGCGGGGAGACCCGGGTGGAGTAATCCCCCGTCCTGCAAAAACAGCGCCCATAAAAAAACCCATCCGAAGATGGGTTTTTTATCATTCAGCGCGTGTCAGACAGTCTTGCCAGTGTCGACAGGAGCCGGGCCTTCAGCGACACCCAGGTCATCTTCATGACGGGTTTCGACGATTGCCGAACCACCGGAAGCCAGCTCAGCCTGCAGCTTGTCGTTGTCCAGCTCGCCAACCCACTTGGCAACAACCAGAGTCGCGACAGCGTTACCGACCAGGTTGGTCAGGGCGCGGGCTTCGGACATGAAGCGGTCGATACCCAGGATCAGCGCCAGACCGGCAACCGGCAGGTGGCCGACGGCCGACAGGGTTGCAGCCAGAACAATGAAGCCACTACCGGTCACGCCAGCAGCACCTTTGGAGGACAGCAGCAGCACCAGCAACAGGGTGATCTGGTGAGTGATGTCCATCTCGGTGTTGGTCGCCTGAGCGATGAACACGGCAGCCATGGTCAGGTAGATCGAGGTGCCGTCCAGGTTGAAGGAGTAACCGGTTGGAATCACCAGACCGACGACCGACTTCTGTGCACCCAGGCGCTCCATCTTGATCAGCATGCGTGGCAGTGCCGATTCGGAAGAGGAAGTACCCAGTACGATCAGCAGCTCTTCACGGATGTAGCGGATCACCTTGGAGATGGTGAAACCGTGCGCACGGCAGATGGCGCCCAGTACCAGCATCACGAACAGGAAGCAGGTGATGTAGAAGCAGATCATCAACTGACCGAGCTGCACCAGAGTACCCACACCGTAGGCGCCGATGGTGAAGGCCATGGCACCGAACGCACCGATAGGCGCCAGCTTCATGATCATGTTGATGATGTTGAACATCACATGAGCGAAGCGATCGATGAAGTCCAGGATCGGACGGCCGTAGGCACCCAGGCGATGCAGGGCGAAGCCGAAGATCACCGAGAACATCAGCACTTGCAGGATGTCGCCGTTGGCGAAGGCGCCGACGATGGTGTTCGGAATCACGTTGAGGATAAAGCCGACGATGCTCTGGTCTTTACCGGCAGTGACATAGGCAGCGATCTTGGAAGCATCCAGAGTGCTGACGTCGATGTTCATGCCAACACCTGGCTTGACGACGTTGACCACTACCAGACCGATGACCAGGGCCAGGGTCGAGACGATCTCGAAGTACAACAGTGCGTAGCCACCGGTCTTGCCGACCGATTTCATGTTCTGCATGCCCGCGATACCGCTGACGACCGTACAGAAGATGATGGGGGCGATGACCATTTTGATCAGTTTGATGAACCCGTCACCCAGCGGCTTCAATGCCTTGCCGGTATCGGGGTAGAAGTGGCCGATCAGGATACCGATAACAATCGCTACGATTACCTGAAAGTACAGAGTTTTGTAGAAGGGCTGACGAGTCGTCATTGTTGTTATCCTCAAGGGCGTCGTCGGCATCTCACCTGATGCACGCGAGCCTATAAAGCACTAACCCTCCTGCACTGGAGGGATTTGTTGTGTCGAGTTTGCACAGGGCAGTTCTCTACGACGACAAGTAGCAAGCCGCGTGCCACTCCCGGAAAAAATCTCCCTGAGCCCGACTTACAAGGCGTCGCTGTATAAACAGTAGTATGAAAAGGCCATGATGGTGGCGGTTTTCCGCCGATCGAGAATAAAAAAACCGAAAGGGTGGCGGGTATCCGCCTACCCAAGTGTTGAGTGGGAGGCGGAGCACCGTCACGCCAGAAAATGAATCCTGAACACCGCACCGCCCAGCGGCGAATCGCCCAGCGTCAGTCGCGCGCTGTAGCTTTCGATGATGTCCTTGACCACCGCCAGCCCGATGCCCTGCCCCGGATTCTGTCGGTCCAGCCGCTCGCCGCGCTCCAGAATGCGGGCTCGCTGGCGCAGGGGGATGCCGGGGCCGTCGTCCTCGACGCACAATTCGTCACCCGTTGCAGATGACTGAAAACTGACTCTGACTTCCCCGAGACAGAGCCGGTAAGCGTTCTCCAGCAGATTGCCGAGCATTTCCAGCAAGGCGCCCTCTTCCATCGGCACCTGACAGTGCTCGGGCAGGTCCAGCGTGACCTTGACCTGCTTGTCGCGGTAAACCTTGTCCAGGGTGTTGCACAGGCTTTCGACCACCGGGCGCAGCATCACGTGATGCCGGACCAGACCGCTCTTGCGCAGGCTGGCGCGCTGCAACTGGTAACCGATCTGCTGACTCATGCGCTCGATCTGCGTTTGCAGGACCCGCGCCTGCTCCACGTCTTCGGGACGCTTGGCGATGTTCTCGCTGACACCCTGCAGCACTGCCAGCGGCGTTTTCAGGCTATGGGCCAGGTCGTCCAGGGAATCACGATAGCGAATGCGCTGCTCGCGCTCACTGCGCAGCAGACGGTTCAAAGAGTCGGTGAGGCGCAGCAGCTCGCTGGGGTGTTCTTCACTCAGGCTGTCCCGGGCACCGGCTTCCACCTGATCCAGTTCCTGACTCAAGCCCTTGAGCGCACGCAGGCCCCAGGTCAGCCCCAGCCATAAAAGCCCCAGCAACACCAGCAAGGCACCGCCGAAGCCCAGGTAAAGCTTTTTCCGCAGATCGGCAATGGTTTCCTGATAGTCGCGCAAGGGTTGCACGGCCACGATACTGAACGCGGCATTGCGACCGCCCAACAGACGGATCTCGGCGTCATAGACGAAATACTCGTCGCCGTTGGCTTCCTTGATCTTGGAAAACAGACTGCCCTGCCCGTCATAGTGCGGGCGGTATTTGATGTTTTCACCTTCAGTGCCCAGCGAACGCCAGACCAGTTGTCCCTGAAGGTTATAGATGTAGCCCAGCAAGCGACTGCCGGGCAGATTGAACTGCTCGCTGGGCAGCAGCGATGGCATCAGCAGGCGTCCGTCTTCGACACGTGCCGCCGAGATCATGGTGGTTACATCCGCCGCCAGACGCTGCTCGATTGCGCCGCGCAATGCCAGACTGAATGCGCCCTGCAAGGCGGGCAGCATCAGCAACATGAAAATCACCGCCAGGGTTGCGGCGGCCAGCATCAGACGCAGGCGCAGCGAACGAATCATGTACAGCGCTCGGTGAACAGATACCCCATGCCACGCACCGTATCGATAGGTTTGAATGCCACAGCCCCTTCCAGCTTGCGCCGCAGGCGACCGACCAGCACTTCGATCACATTCGGATCGCGCTCATCGTCGTCGGGGTACAACTGCTCCATCAGGCGCTCCTTGGGCACCACCTGCTGATGATGAAGCATCAGGTATTCGAGAATCCGGTATTCATAAGCCGTCAGCGACAATGGCTGCTCGGCCAGCGCAGCCTGCTTGCGGTTGAGGTCAAGCAGCAACGGGCCGGCAGTGATGGTCGACTGGATGAAACCGCTGGAACGCCGCAGCAGGGCGTTGAGTCGCGCTTCCAGTTCCTCGAACTGAAACGGCTTGACCACATAATCGTCCGCACCGGCGGCCAGGCCTTCGACCTTGTCCTGCCAGTTGCCGCGGGCGGTGAGGATCAGGATCGGAAACGCCTTGCCCTGGGCACGCAACTGGCGAATGAGATCCAGGCCGCCAATGCCCGGCAAGCCGAGATCGATCACGGCCAGATCGTGATTGAACTGGCCGACCTGATACAGCGCCTCTTCAGCATTGGCCACGGCTTCCACCACATGACCGGCTTCGGTCAGGCGGGTCCACAAGTGATGGCGCAGCAGTGCTTCATCCTCGACCACCAACAACTTCATGTAGCTCCCCCTAAGACAGATAATGAAACGACATCGCCGAATCGGTACTCGACAGCCTGGCGCTCAAGGGCAAACGCTGTGTGACATCATATCCGCCCAGCAGGACTTGCCGGCTGACAGATACGCCATTGTAGGTGCCCGAGAGACTGCCATAAATAGCCGGCGAATAAAGCGCCCCCGCTGCACCGCCCAGAGACTCCTGCTGCCCCATGCCATGACTCCAGCCGTTGGCATCGTCGAGTCGTTCACTGGTCTTGCCGAACTCGATACGCGCCGGCTCCAGTCGACCGTCACCGGCCTGTACCGCAGCACTGCCACCCAGAAAAGCCAACGCCAGGAACAACTTGTTGAGGTTCAACATACGGACTCCTTTTGCGCTCGGGGACGCTGTCAAAGTACGATTTCACAGTAGCCCCCGGGGCCTGAACTGTTACTGAACGCGCTCTGAACCTGCGCTGAACACAAATGCAGGATAAAAAGACCGAATCGTCTAAGCTGTGCCCTTTAATTCCCTCCCCCTGCTAGAAGGAACTGAACATGCGTGTGTGGATTGCGTTGATCATGATGAGCCTGACCGGCCTGACCCAGGCAGCGGTCAAGACCGAACAGATCGACTACCAGAGTGCCGACGGCACCAGACTGGTGGGTTACTACGCCTACGACGACGCAATCAAGGGCCAGCGCCCCGGCGTTCTGGTGGTTCATGAGTGGTGGGGGCTGAATGACTACGCCAAGCGTCGTGCCCGTGATCTGGCAGCTCTGGGTTACAGCGCCATGGCCATCGACATGTACGGCGAAGGCAAGAACACCGAACACCCCAAGGATGCCATGGCGTTCATGCAGGCTGCGCTCAAGGACAGCGACGCTGCCAACAAGCGTTTCGATGCAGGCCTTGAACAATTGAAGAAACAGCCGCAGACCAACCCCGCCAAGATCGCTGCCATCGGCTACTGCTTCGGCGGCAAGATCGTGCTCGATGCGGCACGTCGCGGCGAACCGCTGGCGGGCGTGGTGAGTTTCCATGGCGCGCTGGTCACCAACACCCCGGCAAAACCGGGCATCAAGGTTCCGATGCTGGTCGAGCATGGTGCCAAGGACAGCATGGTCACGCCCGAAAACGTTGCTGCCTTCAAGAAGGAAATGGACGACGCCAAGGCCGACTACAAATTCGTCAGCATCGACGGCGCGAAACACGGCTTCACCAACCCCGACGCCGACCGCCTGAGCCACGGCGACCATGGCGGCCCGGACATCGGTTACGACAAGGCTGCCGACCAGAGTTCCTGGGCAGACATGCAGGCGTTCTTCAAGAAAATATTTGGTTGATCCCTGTGGGAGCAGCTTGCTGGCGACCTGGCCTGTACATCAGATCGCGCACCATCGCCAGCAAGCCGCCTCCTGCACATCCTGCATTTCCAGACCCAGCTTGAACATCCGGAACAATGCCGCACATGACTCCCCCCTCGACACACCCCACCTGCTGCTCCGAACCCACCCGACACTGGCCACTGCCACAGGCGGTGCCGGGGGCGGTATTGGTCAGCAGTCATTTCGATCCGCAAAAACTGGCCGAAGGTGATTTTCAGCGCTGCGCTATCGCGCCACCTGCCAGCATCCAGCGCTCGGTCGCCAAGCGTCAGGCAGAGTTCCTCGCCGGTCGGCTCTGTGCCCGCGAAGCCCTGCGCCAGCTCGACGAACGTCTGTACGTGCCCACCATCGGCGAAGATCGTGCGCCGATCTGGCCCGGCGATATCAGCGGCTCCATCACCCACAGCACCGGCTGGGCAGCCGCCATCGTTGCGCACAGACAGCAATGGCGCGGACTGGGGCTGGATACCGAAAACCTGTTGAGTGCCGAGCGCGCCACACGACTGGCCGGGGAAATCCTCACTGCCGATGAACTGGCCGCCATGGCCGCAGGGCCGGAAGAAGACATCGCGCTACGTGTCACTCTGACCTTCTCGATCAAGGAAGCGTTGTTCAAGGCGCTCTACCCCATCGTGCAAAAGCGCTTCTATTTTGAAGACGCGCAACTGCTGGAATGGTCGCAGGACGGCAGCGTGCGTCTGCGCCTGTTGATGGACCTGTCCAGTGAATGGCACAGCGGCAAGGAGCTGGAAGGCCAGTTCAGCCTGAACGATGAGCACTTGTTGAGTCTGGTAAGTATCCCGGCCTGAATCAGCCAGGCAACGGGCAATGCTCACAGCGCCCGACCCACTCCACCTGATAACTCAGGCAGCAGATACGGCGTCGACGACGCTGTCCGACATGAGTCACCGCTCGAAATAGCGGATTGCGCCTGCCGTCCGGGCGCAATCGCACAGCCAGCAAGGCCTGCCCGGCCTCCAGCGACACTTCGCTGCATTCACCCAACTGCACCAGACAACGCTCCAGATAATCGCCGGCGCTGCACCACAACACGCTGCTGGAAAGGCCGCCATACGCGCTCAGTGCATCAATGAAGGGTTGCAGGTTATCGTCCAGCAGACCGGCGAAACGCTCCAGATAATCGCCGGCGCTGCA
>JAAIGF010120120.1_pt1 | contig 23642 bp, 24 predicted proteins | sample 6487441 | NCBI WGS metagenome assembly JAAIGF01 (sample SAMN13974129, study PRJNA590717) | phyllosphere metagenome | biome: pepper field; feature: multiple bacterial spot infested pepper fields; material: pepper leaves; isolation source: leaves from pepper fields | host: Capsicum annuum ... | reverse complement strand
TGCAGTTCGATGACCACTTCCTTGCCGAGCTCGCCCGAGCCACACAGCAACACACGGGTCGCGCTGGGCGACAGGGGGGTTCCGATACGGGGCATAACAGGATCCTTGGGTAGCAGGAGAATTCAGGCGGCGATTTTAATCGCGCCCGGCCGCAACCGCGAATTAAATCGCTGAACCGGCCGACCCACCGTGCTTTCACCGCGACCAGGCGGACGGCTAAAGCCGCCCATTATTGATCCCGCGAATTGCTCAGGATCAGCGCCATCACCCGCCCCCTCGACTATGCTCAAGGTGTAGGCCGCCGCTGCCTTGGCATGCCAAGACAGCGGCGCAGCTCCTGGCACGCGACACTTCCAAGGAGGCTTCGCCATGGACGCTTTCCACATCATGATCGTGCTGCTGATCAGCGGCTTTCTGCTGCTGGGTATCGGCTTCAACAACCGCGAACAGGAATGGGGTATCTGGCTGACCGGGCTGGGCGGCCTGTCGATGTTCGCGCCGCTGTTCTTCAAGGTGTTTATCGAGTTCGGCTGAAAGGCTTTTTCAGCTATCGGCTTGCCAACGCCTGGCGGACGCCTGATCGCTTTCACGGCCTTCGACCCAACGCGGGCCGCTGGCGGTGTCTTCCTTTTTCCAGAACGGCGCGCGGGTCTTCAGGTAGTCCATGATGAACTCGCAGGCCTGAAAGGCCGCCTGGCGATGGGCGCTGGCCACACCAACGAAGACGATCGGCTCGCCGGGCTCCAGTCGCCCCACCCGGTGAACCACCTCGACGCCAAGCAACGGCCAGCGCTCGCGGGCCTGGGCCTCGATGCCGGCCAGGGCCTTTTCGGTCATGCCCGGGAAATGCTCGAGAAACATCCCCGCCACGTCCTGGCCGTCATTGAAGTCGCGCACATAGCCGACGAAGCATGCCACTGCGCCGACGCCGCTGTTGGCGGCATGCACGGCGTTGGTCTCCTGCCCCGGATCGAAGACGCCCTGCTGGACGCGAATGCCCATCTCAGCCTCCGGTAACCGTGGGAAAGAAGGCCACCGAGTCGCCATCGACCAGCGGCTCACTCAAGGCACAGAGCTCCTCGTTACGGGCGCACATCAGCCCGCGCTCGGCGAGCACCTCCCAGGCGCCGCCGCGGGCCAGCAGATGCAGGCGCAGTTCGTCGAGGCTGGCGAAACTGCCTGGCAACTCCTCGCTATCCAGGCCCAGGGTTTCGCGGTAACGGGCGAAATACTGCACGCGGATCATCGCTCGCCCTCGCCTGCCAGGAAATGGCCGCTCTTGCCACCGAGTTTTTCCAGCAGGCGCACCTGCTCGATGACCATGCCGCGATCCACCGCCTTGCACATGTCGTAGATAGTCAGCGCTGCCACGCTGGCGGCGGTCAGCGCCTCCATTTCCACGCCGGTCTGGCCGGTGAGTTTGCAGCGCGCGCGAATCAGCACCGCATCCTCACCATCGGCCTGCAGCTCGACCTTGACGCTGGTGAGCATCAGCGGATGACACAACGGAATCAGATCGGCAGTCTTTTTCGCGGCCTGGATGCCGGCGATACGCGCCACGGCGAATACGTCGCCCTTGGGGTGCTCGCCGTCGACGATCATCTGCAAGGTGGTGGGCAGCATGCGCACCCGGGCCTCGGCCACGGCTTCACGCACGGTCTGCGCCTTGTCGCTGACGTCGACCATGTTGGCGCGCCCCTGGGAGTCTAGATGAGTCAGCACAAGCAATCTCCAATTCCTGAAGGGGCGATTGTAGGCTCCGGGGCAGTCGGTGCAAACCTGCCCGCCAACTGGCAAGGGCGCATAGGCAATGCGAACATGGGCGCTACCCTGCTGTTCGAGAACCCCTATGTTCCAGAAACGCGTCACCAACCCTGCTCTCAGCGAGCTGCGCGAAGACCTGACGGCGACCCTGGAGGCCGATCCGCAAAACCGCTGTACCGTGCAGTTTTCCACCGCCCAGGCCTACGACGACGCCCTGCTGGCCGAGCTGGACGCGCTATGTGCGCATTACACCGACCGCATCGAAGTACGCTTCTACTCCCACGAGCCGGGTGACGGCTTCGATGCCACACAGCTGCTTGCCTTGCCCAATGCTCGCTGGCTGACGCTGGACTGCCTGCGTCGGTTGCAGGGTTTGCAGCAAGGCCTTAATGGCCTGCATCAACTACGTGATTTCGCCTTGCAGGTCGAACACGGCGACTTTCCAGCACTGGCCGCTCACCCGAGCCTTGCCAACCTGACCCGCCTGCGCCTGTCCCAGGACCGTGGCCCGCAGATCGACCTCGCGCCCCTGGCTGGCTTGACCAGCCTGCGCAGACTCGCGCTCAGCGTGCAGGCTCACAACCTGGAGGCCTTGGCCGGCCACACCGGGATCGACACCCTGTACCTGCACAGGCAGTCAGCCAAGACCTCACTGGCGGTGGTCAGCCAGTTGCCATCACTCGACTTTCTGTCCATCAGCTTCGGCAGCCGCGAAACCATGCCGGAGCTGACCCATGGCGTATTGCGCAACCTGGAGATCATCCGCGTGCGAGGTCTCAACAGCCTGGAATTGGCGAATTTTCCTGGTTTGCAGGCCTTGTGTGTCGAGGATCAGGCCCAGCTGACACGCCTGGACCTCACGGAGACGCCAAAGCTGCACAGCCTGCAACTGAGCAACTGCAAATCCCTTGGCGAATTGAGCGGCCTGCGCGACTCACGCTTACGCGACCTGCGCCTGCTGAATCTTCCGGCAGTGGATTTGCCCGAGCTGCTCACCCATGAGCTGCCGTCCTCGCTGGAAACCCTGCAGGCCTGGAGCGGCAAGCGTGGGCTCGACCAACAGCTGCAGGCCATTCGGCAGAGCCGCGGCCTGCCCGTCCCAGACCGGCCGTTCTGGCCGGCCTGAGCAGCCGGCCCGGCATTGCGCCGGGCCGCGTCCGTCCCTACATGTGGCTTTCCGCGTACTCGGCGAGAATCGAGCGCGGCACGCCCTGCAGGGTGATGTGCACGCCGTGCTCGAAGCCCTTGAAGCGCTCGGTGAGGTAGGTCAGGCCCGAGCTGGGCGCCGACAGATAGGGCGTATCGATCTGCGCCAGGTTGCCCAGGCAGATCACCTTGGAACCGGCGCCGGCGCGGGTGATGATGGTCTTCATCTGGTGCGGGGTGAGGTTCTGGCATTCGTCGATCAGGATCAGGCTCTGCTGGAAGCTGCGCCCGCGGATATAGTTCAGCGATTTGAACTGCAACGGCACCTTCTGCAGGATGTAGTCGACGCTGCCATGGGTGTTCTCGTCATCCATGTGCAGGGCTTCGAGGTTATCGGTGATGGCGCCCAGCCAGGGCTCCATCTTCTCCGCCTCGGTGCCGGGCAGAAAGCCGATTTCCTGGTCCAGCCCCTGCACCGAGCGGGTGGCGATAATCCGTCGATAGCGCTTGCTGACCATGGTCTGCTCGATGGCGGCGGCCAGCGCCAGGATGGTCTTGCCCGAACCGGCGGCGCCGGTCAGGTTGACCAGGTGGATGTCCGGATCGAGCAGCGCGTAGAGCGCCAACGCCTGGTGGATGTCCCGTGGCTTGAGCCCCCAGGCTTCCTGGTGCAGCAGCGGTTCCTGATGCAGGTCGAGAATCAGCAGCTCGTTGCCTTCAACCTCCTTGACCCAACCGACGAAGCCTTGCTCGTCGATGATGAATTCGTTGACGTTGACCGCCGGCAGGTCTTCGCTGAGCTGCACGCGGTGCCAGGTGCGCCCGTGGCCCTGACGGGTATCGACCTTGGCGACACGATCCCAGAAGGCGCCATCGACGTTGTGGTAACCCTTGGACAGCAGCGAGATGTCGTCGACCAGCTGGTCGGTATGGTAATCCTCGGAATCCAGCCCGCAGCCACGCGCCTTCAGGCGCATGTTGATGTCCTTGGTGACCAGCACCACGGAGGTGCCCGGGCGACGCGCCTTGAGCTCCACCAGTTGGTTGATGATCTTGTTGTCGTTGAGGTCTTCGGGCAGCCAGGTGACCGGCGCCGCGCTCTTGCTCATGAGAATGGACAGGAAGCCGCAGGGGCCGCTCTTCTCACGCTGGATCGGCACGCCGTGCTCGACGTCCTCGGGGGTGGCGCCATCGAGGATCTTGTCGATCAGGCGAATGGCCTGGCGGCATTCGGCGGCGACGCCCTGCTTGCCGGTTTTCAGTTTGTCGAGTTCCTCCAGCACCGTCATCGGGATGGCGACGTGGTGTTCCTGGAAATTGAGCAGCGCGTTGGGATCGTGAATCAGGACATTGGTGTCGAGGGCATACAAGGTTGGGGCGGTGGGCTTGATGCGTCCGTGGTCATCCATACTCGTCACCTTTTGTCGGATCCAGCGACGGAATGCCGGGACGGCGCTCCGCCACACAGGGCCACCGACTCCCCGGTGAGGGGAGATGCAAACGGATGAGGGCCGAGGGCCGCCACCTGCCTGCAGGGTTCGGCGGTCTTTCAAGACGTGGGCTGCGCGGGCCGGTGTTCATGCTCGGTTCGCGGCAAACCACAGTTCGTTGATACTCCAAAAAATGTGACAGGCAAATGATCTTTTCAGTTTTTTTATTTTTATTTGTCGGTTGGACGAATGACCTTGGCAGCGGTACTCGGCGGGCACTAGAGTCATGAGTCGGGCACTCTTGCCAGCTGCCCGCTGGCGCCGCCGAATCGGCTAGAATCGCCGCTCCGCCGAAGGAGACGACTCATGCTGATGGTGATTTCACCTGCCAAGACCCTCGATTACGACACCGCGCCGGTGACCTCGCGCTTCACCCAGCCCGAATTTCTCGACCATTCCCAGGAACTGATCGCCCAGCTGCGCGACTTCACGCCCGCGCAGATCGCCGACCTGATGCACCTGTCCGACAAACTCGCCGGCCTCAACGCGGCGCGCTTCGGCAGCTGGACCCCGGCCTTCGACACGCACAACGCCAAGCAGGCGCTGCTGGCTTTCAAGGGTGATGTGTACACCGGCCTGGGCGCGGAAAGCTTCAGCGAGGCCGACTTCGATTTCGCCCAGCAGCACCTGCGCATGCTCTCCGGCCTGTATGGCCTGCTGCGCCCGCTCGACCTGATGATGCCCTATCGCCTGGAGATGGGCACCAAGCTGGCCAACGCCCGCGGCAAGGACCTCTATGCGTTCTGGGGCGAGCACATCAGCGAGTGGCTGAACCAGGCGCTGCAGGCCCAGGGTGACGACGTGCTGCTCAACCTGGCCTCCAACGAGTACTTCGGGGCAGTCAAGCGCAAGGTGCTCAAGGCGCGGATCATCGATACCGAGTTCAAGGACCTGAAGAACGGTCAGTACAAGATCATCAGTTTCTACGCCAAGAAGGCCCGCGGCCTGATGGCCCGCCACGTGATCAAGGAACGCGTGACGGAGCCGCAGCACCTCAAGGACTTCGACGATCAGGGTTACCGCTTCTCGGCCAAGGACTCGACTGCCGACAAGCTGGTGTTCCTGCGCGACCACGCCCCGGACTGACGGCCCAGGATCTGCTCCCCTTGCTGAAGCGGAACAGCCCCTGGTGGAAACATCCGTCAACCCCTGGGCGCGTGCCGAGACCATCGGCCTTGTGTAGGATTGGCGGACACTCGACATTCAAGGGCCAGCCATGATTTTCGGCGCGATTCTGGTACTCAGCTGGTTCATCCTGCTGATCCGCTACCCGGCCAAGGCGCTGCCCATTTCCCTGGCAGCGCTGGCCGGGCTGGGACTGGTGGCGAGCTGGGTGCTGTGGCAGGAAAGCCGCGAGAACCGCAACCTGGCTCACCTCGAGCTGCGCCTGAGTTACGCCCCCGAACGCTGCCCCGCCGATCGCCCGCTGGAACTGCACCTGCACAACGGCAGCGAGGCGGCCCTGCAGGAGCTGCGCTGGCAGATCAGCGCCTACCGCCCGGGCGACAGCGTCAACCTGGCGCAACGGCTGTTCGAGACGCCGCGCTACAGCGGCCCCGGTGAGCTGCTGCCCGGCGCCGACTGGCAAACCTGCCTGCCGCTGCCTACCCTGCGTAGCGGCTACCGCGCCAGCACCCTGGAATTTCGTGCCGAGCAACTGCAAGGCACCTTCAGTCGCTAGAGATCCATACAACAACAATCACAAGGATTACCCATGAGCCACCCAAGGGTTCTGATCACCGGCTGCTCCAGTGGCATTGGCCGGGCACTGGCCGACGCCTTCGCCCAGCAGGGTTATGAGGTCTGGGCGAGCGCCCGCAAGAGCGAAGACGTGGCGCGCCTGAGCGAAGCCGGGTTCAATGCAGTGCAGCTGGACGTGAACGATGCCGCCGCGGTCGAACAGCTGGCCATCACGCTCCAGGCACGCATCGGCGGGCTCGACGTGCTGATCAACAATGCCGGCTACGGCGCCATGGGCCCGCTGCTCGATGGCGGCGCGACGGCGCTGCGCAAGCAATTCGAGACCAACGTGTTCGCCCTGGTTGACGTGACCCGCGCGCTGTTCCCGCTACTGCGCCAGAACAAGGGCCTGGTGATCAATATCGGCAGTGTTTCCGCCGTACTGGTCACCCCGTTCGCTGGTGCCTACTGCGCCTCCAAGGCCGCGGTGCACGCCTTGAGCGATGCCCTGCGGCTGGAGCTCGCACCCTTCGGTGTGGGGGTGATGGAGGTGCAGCCGGGAGCCATCGAATCCAGCTTCGGCACCCACGCCAGCCGCCAGGCCGAGCAGTTGATCGGCGAGCACTCACCCTGGTGGCCAATGCGTGATGGCATCCGCGCCCGCGCCATCGCCTCCCAGGACAACCCGACACCCGCCAGCCACGTCGCGCGCAACGTGTACGCCGCCGTGGCCAGTGCCAAGCGCCCGCGGGTGCTGCGCCTGGGCAACGGCAGCCGCGCCCTGCCGCTGCTCTCGGCGCTGTTGCCCGGCGCCCTGCTCGACCGCGTGCTGAGCCGCCGCTTCGGCCTGGATCGACGTTTGTAGAACCTGGCGCCACGGGCGAGACTCCAAGCTTCATCGCCATCGCCGAGCCCTGTCGCCATGCCGCCCTCCCATCAGCCCGTCGCCATGCTGCGCTACGCCCTCGTCGGCGTGGTGGCGGCCGTGGTACTCAATGTGCTGCTGCGCAGTTTCGTCAAACTCGGCGGCGTGCTGGCCACCCTGGTGATCGCCGCCAGCATCGCGGCCCTGATGGCCCTGCTGTTCGCCTGGCAACAGCGCCGCCCGCCCACCCGCGGCGAACGTCGTCGCCTGGTTGGGCTGTATGCCGGCATGCTCGCACTGCTGTATGCGGGGCTGCTGACCATGATGACCCTGCAGGACGAGCCCAGCCCCATGGGGGTGCTGATCTTCATCCTGCATTACCTGAGCTATCCGTTGCTGGCGCAGATGCTGTTCTCGGAGCGCATCTTCAAGCGCACGCCCTGATCAGCTGGCACTTGCCGACAAAACGCTGCTCTACACTCGATAACAGCGAACCGTTTGGAATGTCGATGACAAGCAGCCGGCACATCAAGCCCCAGGAGCGAGGCCTCATCCTGTTGTTGCTCGTGACATTGCTGACCGTTCAGGTGGTCACCTACCTGGTCAGCACCCGTAGCAACCGCAGCTTCGTCGCGGAAACCATCAGCAACGGCCTGCAGACTACTTCCCGGGTGGTCGACGAGCTGCTCGAGCTGCGCCAGCGGCAACTGACCCAGGGCGCCGCCGTACTGGCTGCCGACTACGGCCTCAAGGAAGCCATCGCCACGGGCGAGCGCTCGACCATCGAGTCCATGCTGGCCGACCATGGCAAGCGTCTGAACGCTGATATCGCACTGTTCAATACCCTCGACCGCCAGTTGATCGCCAGCATGCCAAAAGAACTGCAGCAGGCCGATATCGCCCCACTGCTCAAGGCTGCCGCCCAGTCCACCAACCCCGGCGCCCAGCCGGTCAGCCTGCTACGCAGCCAGAGCGGCGTGCTTTACCAGCTCGTCCACGGCGTGGTGAACATGCCCACACCCCAGGCCGAACTGACCCTGGGCTTCGCCATCGACGACGAGCTGGCCGAAGCGCTCAAGCAGGTCACCGATACCGACTTCGTATTCCTGTCCCGCGGGCAGAACGGCGCCTGGCAGTTGCACGGCAGTACACTGCAGCTAAGCTTCGAGCGCTTGCTGAGCAACCCGGCGGCGCTGGTCGATGGTGCCCAATGGACGCTCGAGGACGAGCATGACGAGTACCTGATGCGCTCGGTGGCGCTGAGCAATGTCAATGTTCAACAAGCCAGCGAAGTACTGCTGATAATCGGCAAGTCGCTTAGCAGCAACATGGCAGCCTACCAGAGCATCGCGCGCCTGCAGCGTTACCTGCTGCTGGCCAGCCTTGTGTTGGCGGCACTGGTGGTGGTGCTGATCGGCCGACACCTGCTGCTAGCGCGCAACACCCTGGCCGGCCAGGACCCGCTGACCGAACTGCCGAACCGCCGGGTGTTCGAGCAGAGCGTCACCGATGCTCTTGCCAAGGACCGTTCGGCCTGCTTCGCGCTGATGATGATCGACCTGGATCATTTCAAGCAGATCAACGACCGCTTCGGCCACGCCGCAGGCGACGAGATACTCAGGGTCAGTGCCCGCCGACTACATGGCCTGCTGCGCAGCATCGACATGCCGGCGCGCCTGGGCGGCGACGAGTTCGCCGCCCTGCTGCCGGGCCTGGACAGGGCCGCAGCCATTCGCCTCGGGCAACGTATCGAGGACGAGCTGGGCGAGCCCATCGTCTTCAACGGGCAGGTCTTGCAGGTGGGCATCAGCGTCGGTATCGCCATCGCGCCGCAGGACGGCATCGCCGCCAGCGAGCTGCTGCGCATGGCCACCGCCGAGATGTACGCCGAGAAGGCGCAACGCGAGGGCAATTCGGTCTGAAAGGTCGAACGTCCGCGCCAGGCCACCGGTCGCTACAGAGTACCCTCAGTTTGTGGATGCCTTATGGAATACCTCGACTGGCTGCAATGGCCAGCCATGCTGATCACCGTCATCGCCGCCTGGCTGGTCGCCTCCAAGCAGCGTCGCCGCCGCAACCTGGGCTTCTGGGTGTTCATGGCCAGCAACCTGCTGTGGATCGCCTGGGGGCTTTACAGCCACGCCTACGCATTGATCGTGCTGCAACTGTGCCTGGGCGCGATGAACATTCGCGGCGCCATCAAGACCGAAGCGCCCGCCGAACGCACCTGAGCCGCCAGGTGCTGCCATTGCCCGGCCAGCTGTGAGACCATCGGCGGCTTGCCATCGTTTCCACAGTGCCATGCCGAACCTCGCCCCGTCCCCACAGAGCCCGCCCGATGCCTGACATCCTGCACCTGCAGCAGGCCGACTGGCGCGGCGACTTCGATGAAGGCGCATTGCGCCGCGGCCAGGACTACGCCGCACGCGGCCTGAGCCGCCTGCTCAGCCTCAAGGACCACAGCCTGCTCGCCAGTTGCCTGGGCAGCGGCGAGCGCCCCTACCAGCAGCGCATCACCCTGCACGCCTACGGCAAGGGCTGGGGCGTTACTGGCCATTGCAGCTGCCCGGTGGGTTTCAACTGCAAGCATGTGGCGGCCGCCCTGCTCACCCTCGAGGCGCGGCAGCGCGCCGGCGATGACCTCGGCACCTTGATCGTCAGCGAAAAGCCGGTGGACGAAACCCTGCTGGACGACGTGCGCCCACAACCGGTCCTCACCCTCGGCAGCCACGTGCGCGTGCACTTCGATGCGCGCAAGGGCCGCATGCTGGAACAAACCCAGCACCGCGCAGCCCTGGCCTTCGACTACCAGGGCCACACAGCCGTCGGCAAAACGGCCAAGGACCTGCTTATTCGCCTCGGCGCGAACCGCCAACTGCGCATCATCCGCGACGCCACGCGCGAAGCCGGGCTGCGCCGTCGCCTGGAAGAAGGTGGCCTGCGCATCGCCTTGCGGCAGAGCGAAGCCCTGGCCCAACACCCGGGCGAGCATTTCGAACTGCAGGGCGATGCCGCCTGGCTGAGCTTCATGCAGCAGCAGGTACCGGCCCTGCGCGAGGAAGGCTGGCGCGTCGAGATCCAACCCGACTTCCAATACAACCTGGCCGAGATCGACGACTGGTACGCCGATGTCGACGAGGTCCCTGAACAGGGCTGGTTCGACCTGGAGCTGGGCATCGAGGTGGAAGGCCAGCGCATCAGCCTGCTGCCCATATTGCTGCAAGCCATCCGCCGCTCGCCCTGGCTGCTCTCCGGCGATTCCCTGGCCCAACGCCAGGACGAGGAGCTGTTGCTGGTCAGCCTGCCGCACAGCCAGCGTCGCGTGGCCCTGCCCTACGCACGGCTGAAACCCCTGCTGGCGGCGCTCGGCGAATTGTTCATCGGTGAGGCCGAAGAAATCGGCACCCGGGTACGCCTGGCGCGCGCTGATGCCGCGCGCCTGAATACCCTGCAACAAGGCCCGGCCCTGAACTGGCAAGGCGGCATCGAATTGCGCGAGTTCGCCCGGCGCCTGCAACACACCACGCAACAAGAGGTGAGCGCCCCCGATGACCTGAACGCGAAACTGCGCCCTTACCAGTTGCAGGGCCTCGGCTGGATGCAGGCTCTGGGCGAACTGGAAGTCGGCGGTGTGCTGGCCGACGACATGGGCCTGGGCAAGACCCTGCAGACCCTGGCGCACATCCTGCTGGAGAAGCAGAACGGTCGCCTCCGGCAGCCGGCCCTGATCGTCATGCCCACCAGCCTGATTCCCAACTGGCAGGACGAAGCCGCGCGCTTCGCGCCGACCCTCAAGGTGCTGGCCCTGCATGGCAGCAAGCGGCGCAGCGGGTTCAAGCTGATCGCCGAGCACGACATCGTGCTCACCACCTATGCCCTGTTGCCCCGGGATCTCAAGGCGCTGACCGCCCAGCGCTTCCACCTGCTGATTCTCGACGAAGCCCAGAGCATCAAGAATCCACGCAGCAAGGCCGCCCTCGCTGCCGGCCAGATCAACGCTCGCCAGCGTCTGTGCCTGAGCGGTACACCGCTGGAAAACAACCTGGGCGAGCTGTGGTCGCTGTTCAACTTCCTGATGCCGGGCTGGCTCGGCGACGCCAAGCGCTTCACCCGCGACTACCGCACGCCGATCGAAAAGCACGCCAGCGAGCAGCGCCTGGCGCACCTGCGCGGGCGGATCAAGCCTTTCGTGCTGCGCCGCAAGAAGGAACAGGTAGCCCGCGAACTGCCGCCCAAGACCGAAATCACCCAGTGGGTGGAACTGACCCCGGCGCAGCGCGACCGCTACGAGATTTTGCGCCTGGCCATGGATCGCAAGGTGCGCGAGGAAATCACCCGCCAGGGCCTGGCGCGCAGCCAGATCGTGATCCTCGAAGCACTGCTGCGTTTGCGCCAGGTGTGCTGTGACCTGCGCCTGCTCGACGACACACCGGCCGAACTCACCAGCAGTGACTCCGGCAAGCTCAGCAGCCTGCTCGACATGCTCGAAGCGCTGGTTGGCGAAGGCCGCCGCGTGCTGCTGTTCTCCCAGTTCACCTCGATGCTGGCGCTGATCGAAAGCGAACTGCAGGCGCGCAGCATCGGCTATGCCAAGCTCACCGGCAGCACCCGCGATCGGCGCACGCCCGTGGAGCAGTTCCAGGCCGGGCAATTTCCGGTGTTTCTGATCAGCCTCAAGGCCGGCGGCTCCGGGCTGAACCTGACGGCTGCCGACACCGTGATCCACTTCGACCCCTGGTGGAACCCGGCAGCCGAGGCCCAGGCCAGCGACCGCGCCTACCGGATCGGCCAGGACAAACCGGTGTTCGTCTACAAGCTCATCGCTCGCGGCAGCGTGGAAGAAAAGATCCAGCAGCTGCAGCAGGCCAAGGCCAACCTGGCCCACGGCCTGCTCGAAGAGGGTGGCAGCCAGAGCAGCTGGCAGCTCAGCGAAGACGACCTGCAGGCCCTGTTCGCGCCGCTGGCCAACTGACCCCCGTCAGCGCTCGCTGTAATTGTCGCCGACCACTTCTCCGGTGGAGTCGATGGCCTTGCTGGACGGGAACTTGTACGACGCGAAGCGCACCGCCAGCACCGACAGCGCCAGAAAGAAGATCCCGCCACACAGATACAGCAGGCCGATATCCGGCGCCTTGTGATGGGACACGTCGCCAATCAGGTAGCGGGTCAGCGCCGTGATGGCGATGTACAGCAAGAAGCGGATCGGCAGATGGTTGGTCTTGAAATAGATGCCGACCATCGCACCCAGCTCCAGGTAGATGAACAGCAGCAGAATGTCGTCCACGCTGGCAGTGCCCTTGTCCACCATACCCAGGAACGCGGCGATCGATGCCCAGGCGGTCGCCGCACCGATGGCGAACAGGCCCATGTAATGAAAGCCCTCGACGAACAGATTACCGATCGAGTTCGCACCCTTGTGCATCCGCTTGCGGCTGTCGTCCACCCACTTCATGGCATTCCCCTTTCCGATTGATGCAGCCTGGCGCCGTGATCATGACGCGCGCGCATGACATTCCCATGCAGGAACAAGACCAGCGAACCGGCTGCGATGGCACACAGATGCGCACCGACGCGACAAAGACACATGCAATCACTTTGCAAGCGCGTGACAGGATGTCGCGCACCCTCGCCAGCACAGGTTTACGCTGTTCAAACGCAGGCCAGTTGATTATGCTTGCCACAACTGTATGAATGAACAGTATTCTTAATTATCAGCGAAGGCGTAGAGGTGATGAATGGCCGTCGAAGTGGTGTACCGCAGCAGTCGCGATCCGGAGCGTTTGTTTATGGATAAGGCCGAAGCAGATCGTCATGACAAGATGCTGGAGCTTGCCGAGCTGCTCAGCGAGGTGCTGCAGAAGGCCGTACCGTCGCTCAGCGATGATCAGGGCGAGGAGCTGGGCATCTACATGGCCAGAAATCGCGATGTGTTCGCCAAGGCCTTCAAGAACCAGCCCGACGCCCTCGGCGAACTGAGCAGCCAACCGGAAGCGCAGTGACTGCCCGGTACTGTAATTAACATCTCCTCGCTTTTGCGCACTGGACGTGCGGCGCGCGCGCAGCTAAAACAGGCTCATCCCCCGGGAGGTGACCATGAGCGCGCGCGATCACTGTCTTGCCTGTCTGAATGCCGAACAGCCGGCGCTTTTCGAAGCTGCCCTCTGGGTCGCTGCCGAGCACGACCCGACGGTGCAGCCCCAACGGCTAATGGGCGAACTGGAGAATCTCAAGCAGCAGGTCGATGCCGGCCTGCCCAGCTTTGCGCCTCAGGAACTGGCACAACCCTTGTTGCGGCGCCTCAGCGACCTGCATTTCCATGACGATGACGACAGCCCGGTACAGCCGCAGGCCGCGCTGCTGCACAAGGTGCTGCAACGGCGGCGCGGCCAGCCGCTGAGCATTGCGCTGATCGCCCTGGAGCTGGCGCGCCGCCTCGAGATCCCGCTGCAGGGCGTCAGCTTTCCCGGCTATTTCCTGCTGCGCGTGCCTGGCGCCGATCACCTGCTCGACCCCTGTGGCGGCCGCCGGCTGTACACCCGAGATTGCCGGGAATTACTGCTGCGCTATCTCGGCCCCCATGCCCAGCTGAGCGCCGAGCATATGCTGGGGTGCGATGCTCGCAGCATGATCGTGCGCCTGTCGCGCAACCTGCGCCATCTGCACGCCCAGGCCGAAGATTACCTCAGCGCCCTGAAGGACGCGGAACGGGTACTGCAACTGGCGCCGCCCAACCTCAACGATCACCTGGCCAGGGCTGACCTTTACCGGCATCTGGATTGCTCCCATGCGGAGCGCTTCGATGTGCAGCGTGCCCTGCTGTTGTGCGAAGACCCTGCCCTGCGCCTGAAACTGGGCGATCGCCTGCGCCAATCGAGCGCGCAACCCGCGCTGCATTGAGGCCCAACCGCGAGCAGCGCTCAGCACGCAGGCTCAATGTATTGACTTCGATACACCGTACTCAATACGACACACACATAGCGCCTGACGACATCCCCCGGCCGACAGGGGCTGGGCTTAGTTTGCCGACACGCCTGTATCGAAACCAATACACAGAGCCTGACCAGATACCAAACTTAAATATAAGCCATTGTTTTTAAAGCAAAAAATTTAATGGCACCGACTTTGCTAAATAGCTTCCACTAAACACGCCTACACAGATGGGCACATAGACCAACAAGGGAGCCCCCATGAGCGAATTGCGTTTCACCACCGAACACGAATGGCTGCGTCAGGAAGCCGATGGCCTGGTCACTGTAGGGATCACCGCCTACGCTCAAGACGCACTGGGTGACGTGGTATTCGTGCAGTTGCCTGACCTGCAGGCCTATGCCGCTGGCGACGAAGTGGCGGTGCTGGAATCCGTGAAAGCCGCCAGCAATATCGGCATGCCGCTCGACGGTGAAGTGGTCGAAGTCAACCCGGAGCTCGAAGCCAGCCCCGAGCTGGTCAATGCCGAACCGCTTGGCCAAGGCTGGTTCTTCCGCTTCCGCCCAGCCGACGCCAATGCCGTGGCCGGCCTGCTCGATCAGGACGCCTACGAGCGCCTGCTCAACGCCAAAGCCGACGCGTGAGAGAACCCCATGACTGACTTGACCACCCGCAACGAATTCATCGCCCGGCATATCGGCCCGCGCGCACAAGATACCGCCGCCATGCTGGAAACCCTCGGTTTCAGCGACCTCGACGCGCTGACCGCCAGCGTGATTCCAGGCAGCATCAAGGGCTCCAGCGTGCTGCCGGCCGGCGACGGCCAGAGCGAAGCCGAGGCCCTGGCTGCCATCAAGGCCATCGCTGACAAGAACAAGCTGTTTCGCAACTACATCGGCCAGGGGTACTACGGCACTCACACGCCGTCGCCGATCCTGCGCAACCTGCTGGAAAACCCGGCCTGGTACACCGCCTATACGCCCTACCAGCCGGAGATTTCCCAGGGTCGCCTGGAGTCGCTGCTCAACTTCCAGACCCTGATCAGCGACCTAACCGGCCTGCCAATCGCCAACGCCTCGCTGCTCGATGAAGGCACCGCTGCCGCCGAAGCCATGACCTTCTGCAAACGCCTGTCGAAGAACAAAGCCGCCAATGCCTTCTTCGCCTCCCGGCACTGCCACCCGCAAACCCTCGACGTGTTGCGCACCCGCGCCGAGCCCCTGGGCATCGAAGTGGTGGTGGGTGACGAAACCAGCATCAGCGACGCCAGCACCTTCTTTGGTGCCCTGCTGCAATACCCGGCGAGCAACGGCGACATCTTCGACTACCGCGAAGTGGTCGAGCGTTTCCATGCCGCCAACGCCCTGGTCGCCGTCGCCGCCGACCTGCTGGCCCTGACGCTGCTGCAGGCGCCGGGCGAATTCGGTGCCGACGTGGCCCTGGGCAGCGCCCAGCGCTTTGGCGTGCCCCTGGGTTTCGGTGGCCCCCACGCCGCCTACTTCGCCACCCGTGACGCCTTCAAGCGCGACATGCCGGGCCGCTTGGTCGGCCTGTCGGTAGACCGCTTCGGTAACCCGGCCCTGCGCCTGGCCATGCAGACCCGCGAACAGCACATCCGCCGCGAGAAGGCCACCAGCAACATCTGTACCGCCCAGGTGCTGTTGGCCAACATCGCCGCCATGTACGCCGTCTACCACGGCCCGCAGGGGCTGACGCGGATCGCCCAGCGCGTCCACCAATTGACCCTGATCTTTGCTCGCGGCGTGCAAAGCCTCGGCCTTGCGGTCGAGCAGCAGGCGTTCTTCGATACCGTCACCCTGCGCACCGGTGCGCAGACCGCCGCCCTGCACGAGAAAGCCCGCGCCGCCGGCATCAACCTGCGTGAAGTGGATGCCGAGCGCCTCGGCCTGTCGTTCGACGAAACCACCATCCAGGCGGATATCGAACAACTCTGGTCGCTGTTCGCTGATGGCAAGCCCACGCCGGACTTCACCGCACTGGCCGCCGGGGCAGACAACAGCCTGCCTGCCGCACAGCTGCGCCAGTCGGCGATTCTCGAGCACCCGGTATTCAACCGCTACCACTCGGAAACCGAGTTGATGCGCTACCTGCGCAAGCTCGCCGACAAGGATCTGGCCCTGGACCGCAGCATGATCCCCCTGGGCTCCTGCACCATGAAGCTGAATGCCGCCAGCGAGATGATCCCGATCACCTGGGCCGAGTTCGGCAACCTGCACCCCTTCGCCCCGGCCGGACAGAGCGCAGGCTACCAGGAGCTGACCGACGAGCTGGAAGCCATGCTCTGTGCCGCCACCGGTTACGACGCCGTGTCGCTGCAGCCCAACGCCGGCTCCCAGGGTGAATACGCCGGCCTGCTGGCGATCCGCGCTTATCACCACAGCCGCGGCGACGACAAGCGCGACATCTGCCTTATCCCGCAATCGGCCCACGGCACCAACCCGGCCACCGCCCATATGGCCGGCATGCGCGTGGTGGTGACCGCCTGCGACGCCCGCGGCAACGTCGACATCGACGACCTGCGCGCCAAAGCCGAACAGCACCGTGACCAGCTGGCGGCGATCATGATCACCTATCCGTCCACCCACGGCGTGTTCGAGGAAGGCATCCGCGAGATCTGCGCCATCGTTCACGACAATGGCGGCCAGGTGTATATCGACGGCGCCAACATGAACGCCATGGTCGGCCTCTGCGCCCCCGGCAAGTTCGGCGGCGACGTGTCCCACCTCAACCTGCACAAGACCTTCTGCATCCCCCACGGCGGTGGCGGCCCGGGTGTCGGCCCGATCGGCGTGAAGGCCCACCTGGCGCCATTCCTGCCCGGCCACGGGCACATGGCACGCAAGGAGGGTGCGGTCAGCGCCGCACCGTTCGGCAGCGCGAGCATCCTGCCGATCACCTGGATGTACATCCGCATGATGGGCGGCACCGGCCTGCGCCTGGCATCACAGATGGCGATCCTCAACGCCAACTACATCGCCCGTCGCCTGGAAGAGCACTACCCGGTGCTGTACAGCGGTGAAGGCGGCCTGGTGGCCCACGAGTGCATCCTCGACCTGCGCCCGCTCAAGGACAGCAGCGGCATCAGCGTCGACGACGTGGCCAAGCGCCTGATCGACTTCGGCTTCCACGCCCCGACCATGTCCTTCCCGGTGGCCGGCACGCTGATGATCGAACCGACCGAGAGCGAATCAAAGCAGGAGCTGGACCGTTTCTGCGACGCCATGATTGCCATTCGCGAAGAGATTCGCGCGGTCGAGCGCGGCCAGCTGCACGCCGACGACAACCCGCTGAAGAACGCTCCGCACACCGCCGCCGAGCTGGTGGGTGAATGGACGCACCCGTACAGCCGCGAACAGGCGGTCTACCCGACCCGCAGCCTGATCGACGGCAAGTACTGGCCACCCGTGGGCCGTGTCGACAACGTGTTCGGCGACCGCAACCTGGTCTGCGCCTGCCCGCCGATCGAAGCCTATCAGGACGCCTGATCGCGCTGCGGCTGCCGGTTCGTTCGGCAGCCGACGCCTCTTATACGACGCCCGCGTGCTGTCGCGGGCCGTTCACAGCCTCTATTTAGGAGAGCGCCATGACCGCTGAAATCCTGGCGAAAACCCCACTCCATGCCCTGCACCTGGAACTCGGTGCCCGCATGGTGCCGTTCGCCGGTTACGAAATGCCGGTGCAGTACCCGCTCGGTGTGATGAAGGAACACCTGCATACCCGTGAAGCCGCCGGCCTGTTCGACGTCTCGCACATGGGCCAGATCATCCTGCGTGGCGCCGGTGCGGCCAAGGCACTGGAAAGCCTGGTGCCGGTGGATATCGCCGACCTGCCGGTCGGCATGCAGCGCTATGCCATGTTCACCGATGAGAACGGCGGCATCCTCGACGACCTGATGGTCGCCAACCTGGGCGATGACACGTTGTTCCTGGTGGTCAACGCGGCCTGCAAGCATCAGGACCTGATGCACCTGCAGCAACGCATCGCCAGTCAGTGCCAGATCGAATCGCGCTTCGAACGTGCCCTGCTCGCCCTGCAAGGCCCCAAGGCGGTCGAGGTACTGGCCCGCCTGGCACCGGAAGTGGCGAAGATGACTTTCATGCAGTTCAAGCCCGTGCGCCTGCTCGGTGTCAACTGCTACGTCAGCCGCTCCGGCTATACCGGCGAGGATGGCTTCGAGATTTCCGTGCCCGCCAACCATGCCGAAGCACTGGCACGCAGCCTGCTGGCCGAGCCGGAAGTGCAGCCCATCGGCCTGGGCGCCCGTGACTCCCTGCGCCTGGAAGCCGGCCTGTGCCTGTATGGCCACGACATGAGCACCGACACCACGCCGATCGAGGCCAGCCTGCTGTGGGCGATCTCCAAGGCACGCCGCGCCGACGGCGCTCGCCCGGGCGGCTTTCCGGGCGCCGAGCGGATCTTCGCCCAGCAGCGCAATGGCGTCGCTCGCAAACGCGTCGGCCTGCTGCCCCAGGAGCGCACGCCGGTACGCGAAGGTGCCGAGCTGGTCAACGCCGCGGGCGAAGTCATCGGCCAGGTCTGCAGTGGCGGCTTTGGCCCGAGCCTGGGCGCGCCGCTGGCCATGGGTTACCTGCAGAGCAGCCACGCGGCCGTGGACAGCGAAGTCTGGGCCCTTGTGCGCGGCAAGCGCGTCGCCATGAAAGTCGCCAAAACGCCTTTCGTGGCGCAGCGTTACTACCGCGGTTAAGCCGTGTGGGGCGGCAATATTTGCCGCCCCTTTGCGCTCAGCCGGCGTCCAGGCAGCTGCGCCGGTTGCTGAACGCTTCGCGGCGCATGTCACGTACATCTACCGACAAGCTTTGAACCGCCGGCAGGCGCTCCAGCAGCGAGCGCACGATGGCCATGGACAGCGCTTTCTTCTGCTCGTCGCTACGACCGGCCAGCAGGTAAAAGATCACGTGCACGAAATCTTCCTCACTTGCGCCGACCGTGAAGTGATCGTAAAGGCTTAGCCGCACCTTCACCTCGCCCTCCTTGAACAATCCGCTGCCCATGGCGGCCGCGTGAATCCTCGTCACCAATTCGCTACCGCCTACGGTTTGCAGCAGGGAGCGGGAAGCTTCGATCAGGCAATGTGGCATGTCGTTTCTCTTGTTTTGATGTCGTCATCTGTTATCGCATAACATCAGTCAACTGGCGAGGCCGCCTGCCGGCCATGCGCGCCGCGACGTTGGCAAACCATCAGGAACGCCCCGCTATAACCTGAAAGCCACTATCTACAGGGCTCTGGATATAGGTAGTGAGTAATGACCAGGCTCAGATGGACATAACAGGCGATCTTTTCATCGGCCTGCGTTGACAAGCCGATTGGGAGCTGTCGATAATCGCCGCCACTGTTGTATGACAACAAAGCCTTATAAAAACAAAAAAGGTAGCATCATGAAGCCAGCCTTCACGTCACCCGCACACCGTGTTCCGGGCATCCACGCCCGCTCCGCCGCATTCATCTCGATACCTGCGCGCCACCTATTCGCCGACGGCGAGGGCCTGTTGACGCTTGCGATTTCTCGCGGCAACGCGGCTCGCGCTGAAACGCCAACAGGCCCTGGGGCCTGAGGCAGAGTCCTGCGCCATCGCGCAGGTCTGCGCCCTGTAAGGGGCATTCCATACCGACCTCACGGCATGTCGATCACTGATCGATAGAGGACGGGCTGTTCAAAAATCGGGAGCAAAACAACAATGACCGCACGCAAAATCATCTCGCTGGGCCTGATCGGCGCCGGAACCATGGCCTTGGCCGTACCGTTCGCTGCCCATGCCGAAGGCTTCGTGGAAGATGCCAAGGTGTCGCTGAACCTGCGCAACTACTACTTCAACCGTAACTACCTCAACGCTACCGACCCGGTCATCAACGGCGAGCGCCAGGGCCAGGCAGAAGGCTGGACGCAGAGCTTCATTCTCGATGCGCGCTCGGGTTACACGGCGGGCACCGTAGGTTTCGGTATCGACGTGCTGGGCCTCTACTCGGTCAAGCTGGACGGCAATGCCAACACCAGCAACAGTGGGTTGCTGCCCGAGCACGGCCCAGCGGCCGATCGCAACGTTCCCGATGACTTCGGGCGTACCGCCGTGGCCGCCAAGGCCAAGATTTCCAAGACCGAACTGAAGGTCGGCGAGTGGTTCGCCGTGCTGCCGATCCTGCGTGCCGACGATGGCCGTTCGCTGCCGCAGACCTTCCAGGGTGCGCAGATCACCTCGGCTGAAATCGACGGCCTGACCCTGTTCGGCGGCCAGTTCTGGAAGAACAGCCAGCGCAACGACGCCAGCCGTGAGGACATGTCCTACAGCGGCATTTCCGGCGGCGACTTCAACTTCGGTGGCGGCGAGTTCAAGTTCAACGGCAACAACACCCTGATTGGCCTGTGGCACGCGCGCCTGGAAGACATCTACCAGCAGAGCTACCTGCAGCTGACCCACAGCCAGCCGGTCGGCGACTGGGTACTGGGCGCCAACCTCGGCTACGTCACCGGCAAGGACGAAGGTTCGGCCAAGGCCGGTGACCTGGACAACAAGGTCTACCAGGGCGCTCTGTCCGCCAAGCGTGGCAACAACACCTTCCTGGTGGGCTACCAGCGTATGGGTGGTGACACCAAGTTCATGCGCGTCGACGGCGCCAGCGGCGGCACGCTGGTCAACGACGGTTTCACCACCAGCTTCGACAGCCCTGAAGAACGCTCCTGGCAGGTACGTCACGACTACAACTTCGCCGGCCTGGGCGTCCCCGGCCTGGTGCTGATGAACCGCTACATGAGCGGCTCGAATATCCGTGTGGCCGGTGGCGGCGAAGCCGAAGAATGGGCACGCGAATCCGAGCTGGCCTACACCGTGCAAGATGGCACCTTCAAGAACCTGAGCATCCGCTGGCGCAACTCCAGCGTCCGCCGCGACGTCGGCCAGGACGCCAGTGAAAACCGCCTGATCTTCAACTACCCGTTGTCGATCCTGTAACACGCGTATTGCATCGCTGACTCCAGTGGCATATTTGGCCCGTCCTCGCGACGGGCTTTTTTATGGGGCACGCGACCACCCCTTGCCCCATGAGCCCGCAACCGCTTTGGTTTACACTGCCGCGCCCTGCCGACCCGTACGTGCCCATGAATTCGAGCCATCTAGCCCTGCTGCGCCAACACCTGAGCGACTCATTGAGCACACCACCAGGCGAAACGCGGCGCCTGTTCCACGGCCGTGGCCGCTGCTGGGAGGGGCTCGAGCACATCACGGTCGACTGGCTGCAAGGCATCGTGCTGGTGTGCCTGTTCCGCGAGCCCCAGGCCGATCAACTGCACGCCTTGCAGGCCATGCTGCAGCAACTGAGCGAGTCGGAAGAGTGGCGCGGCAGCGGCGCCCACAGCCTGCTGCTGCAACACCGCTACCTGGCCGACAGCCCGATGCATTGCCTGGTGGGTGAGCTGCCCGAAGAGTGGGTCATCGAGGAAGACGGCCTGCGCTTTCTGCTCGACCTGGGCCGCAAGCAGAACACCGGCCTGTTTCTCGACATGCGCCTGGGACGGCGCTGGGTTCGCGAGCATGCCAGGGGGCAGCGGGTGCTCAACCTGTTCGCCTACACCTGCGGCTTCTCGGTCGCCGCGCTGGCCGGCGGTGCCGAGCAGGTGGTCAACTTGGACATGGCCAAGGCCGCCCTGAGCCGTGGCCGCGACAATCACCGGCTCAACGGCCATGACCTGGGCCGGGTCAGCTTTCTCGGCCACGAACTGTTCAAGTCCTGGGGCAAGGTCAAGCGCCACGGCCCCTACGACCTGATCATCATCGACCCGCCGTCGTTCCAGAAGGGCAGCTTTGCGCTGACCCGCGACTACGGCAAGATTCTGCGCAGGCTTCCCGAACTGCTCAGCGCAGAGGGCTGCGTACTGGCCTGCGTCAATGACCCCGATATCGGCAGCGACTTCCTGATCGCCGGCATGGCCAGCGAAGCCCCCGAGCTACGCTTCGAGCGGCGCCTGCACAACCCGCCGGAATTTCCCGACGTGAGCCACGAGGGCGGGCTCAAGGTCCTGCTGTTCAGGCGCGGTTGAACCAGTCCCACACCCCAAGGGAGAAGCCGGAAAACAGGTTGATGCCCAGGGCCGACTTGACCAGGTACAGGAACAGCAGGCCAAGCGCCAGGGAAACCATCAGGAACAGGCTGACCCCCAGGGCCTTGGCGGTCAGCGACAATTCCTGCTGGGCGCGGCTGAGGTCACGTTTGTTGCGCCCGGCCAGCAACACGAAATAGTAGCGCCAGCGCCACAGCTTAAGGGTGCCGCGCAGATCCACGGGGTGGCGCCCCCACTGGCGTGCGCCAAAGGCCACCTTGAGCGCGGCGAGCTGCTCGGCGGAGAAGGAATCGCGAAGATCCTCGGGCAAGCGGTCCTTGAGACCTGCAATGAAAGCGTCTTGCTCGTTCACGGTCATATCTCCCAATCAGAATTCGGCGTACACATAATGTTCGCGCGTAACGAAAACGGGCCCCGTCATCGTTGATGACGGGGCCCGCTCGATTCGCTCGTCAACGCTTAGCGCGAGGCAAATGCCGCGCAGAAACCACTGACGTTGTCGACGCCACAGATGTGATTGACCGAGGTCATCAGCATCTGGCTTGGCGTGGCCTGGAAGTCCACCGACATCATCACGCTCAGGGCGGTGATGGTGACGATGGAGAACACGAACAGCTTGCGTGCCCAGACCTTGTCATCCACGGCCTTGTAACCCGACACCCCCATCCACAACCAGTAGGCACCGCTGACTGCCGCTACTACGAAGTAGCTGTAGCCCGCGTAACCGCTGATGGTCAGCATCAGGGTGGCGACCAGGAACGCGGCGATGTACAGGACGATGCTGCGCTTGGCAGCGGGTACGCCCTTGATCACCGGCAACACCGGAATGTTGGCGGCCTGGTAGTCATTGAAACGAAAGATGGCGATAGCGTACGAGTGGGGCATCTGCCAGAGGCTGAAGATCAGCAGCAGAATCGCTGCCCCCATGTCGAACTCGTTGCTTACAGCGCAATAGCCCACAACAGGCGGAGCGGCGCCCGACAGACTGCCAACCAGGGTTCCATAAACCGAATTGCGCTTGAGGTACAGGCTGTACAGCCCGACGTAGACGACGAAGCCCATGAGGACCAAGGCGACTGCAAGCAGATTCGTGGCTTTATAGAGCAAGGCAACGCCTGCGATCCCGAGGATGCAGGCGTAGACGATGGCATGAGTCGGCGGAACCAGGCCTTTTACCAGCACCCTGTTCTTGGTCCGCTCCATCTTTTCATCGATGTCCCTATCGATGTAGTTGTTGAACACGCAACCGGAAGCAATCACCAGAGCGACGCCGAACGCTGTTGCCAGGAACAGCATCAGGTCGATATCCCCCTTCGAAGCCAGGAAGAAACCACCGGCCACGGAAATCATGTTCCCGAAGACGATGCCCGGCTTGGTCAGGAGCAGGTATTGCTTGAACATCAGGCTGCTCTCTTTTAATTGGCCATCATGTAGTAGTGCATGCTCCAGATGATCCAGATGGAGAGCGCTACGACGATGATGGTGATCAGGATGGTGAACACGAAGGCAACCGTGTTCCAACGCTGCTCGGACGAGGTGTTCATGTGCAGGAAGTACACCAGGTGCACGTAGATCTGCACGACCGCGAACGCGACGATGGTGAACAACGTGGCCGCTTTCGACATGACGGGGTTCATCACGATCGCGAACGGGATCACGGTGAGGATTACCGACAGC
>JAAIGF010382438.1_pt1 | contig 23649 bp, 17 predicted proteins | sample 6487441 | NCBI WGS metagenome assembly JAAIGF01 (sample SAMN13974129, study PRJNA590717) | phyllosphere metagenome | biome: pepper field; feature: multiple bacterial spot infested pepper fields; material: pepper leaves; isolation source: leaves from pepper fields | host: Capsicum annuum ... | reverse complement strand
TTCGGCGGACACCTGTACGCGGCCGAGGTGCGCTATCTGCGCGATCACGAGTGGGCGCTGCACGCCGACGACGTACTGTGGCGCCGGACCCAGCTCGGCCTGCTGCTCGACGACGCACAGCAGGCACGCCTGGCAGCGTGGCTGCAGCAGCATCCTCCCACCGCACTCCCGACTCCAGGAGACGGCGATGACTGATCTTCGACAACGGCTTGGCGAGCTCATCAGCGAGGCGATCGCCACGGCGATCATCGTGGGCATCGGCTGTTCCGCATCGGCCATGTACCTGCTGTACGACCCCAGCCCCTACCAGCAGGCATACTGGGGCCTGTGCATCACCTGGGGGCTGGCGGTCACCCTGGCCATCCATGCCACTGCATCGGTGTCCGGCACCCACGCCAACCCCGCTGTCACCCTCGCACTCGCCCTGTACCGCGGTTTTCCGTGGCCGCGGGTGCTGCCCTACTGCGTGGCGCAGCTGGTCGGCGCCTTCGTGGGCGCACTGCTGGTCTACCAGCTCTACCACCCGGTGATCGACCACTACACGCAGCTGCACGGCGTGCTGCGCACCGAAGGCGGCGCGGCCGCCGTGTTCTTTACCGCGCCCGGCCTGGCCATCACGCCACTGCACGCGCTGGGCGACCAGGTGTTGCTGACCGCGCTGCTGGTGTTTGGCATCTTCGCCATCACCGAGCGCTACAACGAGGCCGCGCCCGGCGCCAACGGCGGCGCCCTGATGATCGGCCTGCTGGTGGCGTGCATCGGTGCCAGCGCCGGCCATCTGGAAGGCTGGGCAATCAACCCGGCGCGCGACCTCGGCCCGCGCCTGTTCGCCTGGCTGGCCGGCTGGGGCCGTGCCGCGCTGCCCGCTGGCGATCATTACTGGTGGATTCCCATTGTTGGGCCGCTGCTCGGCGGTGTCATCGGCGGCGCGGCGCATCATTGGCTGATCCGGCCGTTCCTGCCGGCGCGCCGACGCGCCCTCGCGCGCGATCACTCACAATGATCGCTCTGACCGCTGCACGGAGTATCCGCGCCATGGAACCGCGTTACATCCTCGCCATCGACCAGGGCACCACCAGCTCACGCGCCCTGCTCTTCGACCAGGACGGCGCTGTGGCCGGCTGCGCCCAGCGCGAGTTCCAGCAGCTGTTCCCGCAGCCCGGCTGGGTGGAGCATGACCCGCGCGAGATCCTGACCAGCGTCTATGCCACCATCACCGAGCTGCTCAGCCGACAGCAGATCGACCCGCGCCAGATCGCCGCCATCGGCATCACCAACCAGCGCGAGACGACCGTGGTATGGGACAAGGCCAGTGGCCAGCCGATCCACAACGCCATCGTCTGGCAGTCGCGGCAGAGCAATGCCATCTGCGAGGCGCTCAAGGCACAGGGCCACGAGCCGCTGGTGCGTGAACGTACCGGCCTGCTGATCGATGCCTACTTTTCGGCCACCAAGATCCGCTGGATTCTCGACCAGGTTCCCGGCGCCCAGCAACGCGCCGAGCGTGGCGAGCTGCTGTTTGGCACGATCGACAGCTGGCTGGTCTGGAACCTCAGTGGCCGCAACGCGCACGTGACCGACTACAGCAACGCGGCACGCACGCTGCTGTATGACATCCATCGTCTGCAGTGGGACCCGGAACTGCTCGCGCTGCTGGACATCCCCGCCGCGATGCTGCCGGAAGTGCGCAGTTCCAGCGAGATCTACGCACATACCCACCCGCGCTTCTTCTTTGACCACCCGATTCCGATCGCCGGCATCGCCGGTGACCAGCAGGCCGCGTTGTTCGGGCAGGCCTGTTTCCAGCCGGGCATGGTCAAGAACACCTACGGCACCGGCTGCTTCATGCTGATGCACACCGGCGAGCGGGCGGTACGGTCGCGCAATGGCCTGCTGACCACACTGGCGTGGGGGCTGGATGGCAAGGTCGAATACGCGCTGGAAGGCTCGATCTTCGTCGCCGGCTCGGTGGTGCAGTGGCTGCGTGATGGCCTGCAGCTGATCCAGCATGCCGCTCAAACCCAGGCGCTCGCGCAGAGCGTGGAGGACAGCGGCGGCATCTACCTGGTCCCGGCTTTCGTCGGCCTGGGTGCGCCCTATTGGCGCAGCGATGTACGCGGCGCGATGTTCGGCCTCAGCCGCGGCACAGGCAAGGCGCACCTGGCGCGTGCCGCGCTGGAGGCCATGGCCTACCAGACGCGCGATGTACTTGAGGCGATGCAGTCCGACGCCGGCATTGCGCTGAGCGTACTGCGCGCCGACGGCGGCGCGATCGGCAACGACTTTCTGGCCCAGTTCCAGGCCGACCTGCTCGACGTACCATTGCAGCGGCCCCGCCTGACCGAGACGACCGCGCTCGGCGCCGCCTATCTGGCGGGCCTGGCCGTGGGCTTCTGGAGCAGCCGCGAGCAGATCAGCGCGCAGTGGGCCGTTCAGCAGCGCTTCGAACCACAGATGGACCCGGCGAAGCGCGAGTCGCTGTACGCCGGGTGGAAACAGGCCGTCGCCGCGACCCTCGCGTTCCACTGACACGGCGCTGCTGCCCTGCCATGACGCGCAACAGCGCAGACACGCTGCGCTGTCGGGGCTGCCGGGACAGCTCCGGCGCGGTGCGTACGCGGGCCGCAGGGCATCCCCCGCAGCCCTGTCCACTCAGAAGGCGGGCAGTACCGCGCCCTTGTACTTCTGCTCGATGAAGGACTTCACCTCCGCGCTGGTCAACGCCGCTGCCAGCTTCTGCACCCGCGCATCGTCCTTGTTGTCCGCACGCGCCACCAGGAAGTTCACGTACGGCGAATCCTTGCTCTCGATCGCCAGTGCATCCTGGGTCGGGTTCAAGCCCGCATCCAGCGCGTAGTTGGTGTTGATCAGCGCCAGGTCGACCTGGTCCAGCACGCGCGGCAGCATGGCCGAATCAAGCTCGCGGAACTTGAGGTTTTTCGGGTTGGCGACGATGTCACGCTGGGTCGACAGCGCATTGGTCGGGTCTTTCAGCTCGATCACGCCAGCGTTGTGCAGCAGGATCAGGGCGCGGCTGTTGTTGCTGGGGTCGTTGGGGATCACCACATCGGCGCCGTCGCGCAGTTCCTGCAGCGACTTGACCTTGCGTGAGTAAGCGCCGAAGGGCTCGATGTGCACGCCGACCACCGTGGTCAGCGTGGTCTTGCGGTCGCGGTTGTAGGCGTCCAGATAGGGCTCGGTCTGGAAATAATTGACATCCACCTGCTTCTGCACCAGCTGGTCGTTGGGCTGCACGTAGTCGTTGAACACGCGCACGTCCAGCTCCACGCCCTGCTCTTTCAGCAGCGGCTTGACCACCTCGAGGATTTCCGCGTGCGGCACGGCAGTGGCCGCCACCACCAGCTTCTGCGAGGCATCGCCGGACCTGCCGCAGGCACTCAGTGCCACGGCGGCGAACAGGGACAACAACAGCGTCTTCTTCATCGGGGTTCCGCTCTGGGGGAAGGGGACATCATTCGTAACTGGTCAGGGCCAGTGCGAGCAAGGCCTTGGCCTGCTCGCGCAGCATCACCGGCTCGATGATCTCGGCGTCCGAGCCATAGTGCAGCACGTCCATCAACAACTCACGCGACACGCTGTAGGGCACCTTGAGCTCGTAACGGCCGTCGGCCAGAAAGCGGCCCTGCTGCTTGGAATGCCAGTGCTCATCGGCCACCCAGCGCGCGGCCTTGGCGCTGAACACGATGGTCGCCCAGCCCTTCGGCGGGCCGGAAAAGATGCCATAACTGGCACCCAGCTGCTCGTCCAGCTCGGCATCGGCGACATCGCGGGCGGCCACTTCGGCTGACACCTTGGCCTTGTTGATGCGGTCCACGGCAAAGCTGCGCAGCGCTTCGCGGTCGTGGTCCCACGCGTCGAGGTACCAGTTGTCGCGGTAATGGGTCAGCCGCTGCGGCGACACCGTACGCCGGGTCGGCTCGTCGGTGGAGCGTGCGCGGTACTCGAACGTCAGCTGGCGCCGTTCCAGCACGGCCGACGCCACGCTGCGGAAACTGGCCTCATCGAACTTGCGCCCCCGGTGCGGAATGACCCGCACCCGGTCCACCGGCCAGCTCGACACCCCGGCCTGCGCGGCCAGCAGGCCCTCGATGCGCTGCTGCAGCGGCGCCAGCACCGAGGACAGCATGCCACCGCCGGTGCGGGCCAGAAGGTGCTGCGAGGCCAGCAGCGCGTGCAGCTCTTCCGAGCTCAGCCACAGCCCGGGCAGCTCGAAGCGATCGCTCTCGTCGGCCTGGTAGCGGAAGCCCGCCTCGCCATCCCCCTCGATGGGCGCCATCAGCGCGTCGCGCAGGAAGGCCAGGTCGCGGTATACCGTTGCCCGCGAGCAGCCCAGCTTGTCCTGCAGCGTAGCCACCGTCACCGGGTAACGGGCGGCCTTGAGCAGGCGATGCAGTGCAGTAATGCGTTCGTATCGGTCCATGGCCTCGATTATGTCCGAGTCGGCGTCATTGTGCGGGCATGATCGGCTATCGTGGGCCGCCCCGCCCCCCGACCACCCCGACATGCGCCTGCATCCCCTTTCCCTGCTGCTCCTGCTGCTGACCGGCGCTGCGCTGCCCGGCTGCGAGCGCACGCCCGACCCCGCCGCGCCGCTGGCGGTCAACACCGACCCCGCGCAGGCAGTGATCGAGGCCAGCCGACGCTTTGCCGGCCTGCGCGCCTTCCATGCCGAGATGACCCTGCATGGCGCCAAGGCCAACCAGGTGCTGCGCACCCGCATGACCTTCGTCGCCCCGGATCGCTACGAGCTGGAGACCCCGGCCGGGGTGCAGACGATCATCGGCGACACGTTGTTTCTGCAGGCGGCCGACCGTGTGCAGCAGATGCCGGTGCCCGAAGGCCTGCTGGACCAGTGGCGCAGCCCCGTGCCCGCCGATGCCCAGCTGCGCGACGCCACCGTCGAAGACCGCGGCAGCGCGACACTGGACGGCCAGGCCGCACGGGTTTACCGCATCAGCGGGCAAGGAGGAAGCGAGACGCTGCAGTACTGGATCGGCGGTGACGGGCTGCTGCGGCAGATCCAGCGCGAGGGTTTGAACCAGGGCAGGCCGTACCGCATCACGCTGCGCTACAGCCGCTTGAACGACCCGGACCTGCAGGTGCCTCTGCCCTGAGGAGCCAGATGCGCCAACTGCTGCTGAAGCACGGTGTGGAGCAAGGTCGAGGCAGTCGGGTACACACGGTATCATCGGCGGCCAGCCAGCCGCCCCCTAGGAGAACCCGTCGATGTCCCTGCGTGCCCCCCTGTTGCTCTCATTGCTGATCGCCGCGCCTGCGGCCATGGCCCAGGATGCCGCTGAACTGGCGGCGATGACCTCACCCTGGAGCGGCAGTGGCGGCGAACTGGGCTTCGCCTCGGCGCGCGGCAACAGCAACACCGAGAGCTTCAACGGCCGCCTGCGCCTGCGCTACACCGACGATGACTGGGTTCACAGCCTCGACCTGTTCGGCCTGCGTTCGCGCTCCGAATCGACCCAGACCAACGACGACGGCACCACCAGCCGCGTCAGCAACACGACCGCCAACCGCTACACCGGCAGCGCCGGCAGCGCGCTCCAGCTGGGCGAGCACCGCCAGATCACCGCGACCCTGCGTTTTGAACGCGATGACTTCGCCACCTATGACCGCCAGAGCTCGTTCGGTCTGGGTTACGGTACGCGCCTGTGGGACAACGACCGTTTCTCGCTGGACGCGCAGATCGGTCCCGGTGTGCGCCGCACGCATAACAGCGAGACCGACGAAACCCGCACCGGCCTGATCGGCCGTGGTTTCTTCGACATCAAGTATTCGCTGACCGCCAACACCGATCTGGTGAACACGCTGCTGGTGGAATCAGGCTCGTACAACACCTTCGCGCAGAACGATCTTGGCGTGTCGGTGAGCATGAACGAACATCTCGCGCTGAAGGCCGGCTGGCAGGCGCGCCACAACAGCGACGTGTCCGAAGACAAGCGCAAGACCGACACCCTGACCACCATGAACGTGGTCTACAAGTTCAAGTAAGCACCGCGTCGGTGACCGGGCAACGGCGCCCCGGCTTCCGGTAGGTGACGACCGTTGGTCGTCACACCGTAGCGCCGGGCTCTGCCCGGCGAGCGCGCAGCGCGGCTTCAGCGCGATCAGGTCGGAAAGCTGCCGGGCAGAGCCCGGCACTACGCGGCGCCCCGGTTTCCGGTAGGTGACGACCGTTGGTCGTCACGCCGTAGCGCCGGGCTCTGCCCGGCGAGCGCGCAGCGCGGCTTCAGCGCGATCGGGTCGGGAAAGCTGCCGGGCAGAGCCCGGCACTACGCGGCGAGCGCGCGCTCGGGCTGGCCACTCCCGCCTCTCCCCGGAAGCCGCTGCCGCGACCAGGCGTCAGCCCAGTTCCAGCCCCAGCAGTTCACCCGCACCGCGTTCCAGCAGCATGCCGGCAACCTGCTGGCCCAGCGCCTGCGGGTTGTCGGCCGGCCCACTGGCTTCGGCACGCACGGCGCGGCCATCGCTGGCACTGCCGACCAGCCCCTGCAGGTGCAGAACATCGGCCCCCTGCCATTGGGCGATGGCCGCCACCGGCACATGGCAGCTGCCATGCAGGGCGCGGTTCATCGCGCGCTCGGCCTCCACGCAGGCGCGCGTCGGCGCATGGTCCAGCGTGGCCATCAGCTCGAGCAGCGCGCCACCGGCACATTCGACTGCCACCGCACCCTGCGCCGGCGCGGGCAGCCATTGCGGTGCCTGCAGACGCTCGACGATGCGCGCCCCGAGCCCCAACCGCTCCAGTCCGGCCACTGCCAGAATGATGGCGTCGTAGTCACCGGCATCGAGTTTGGCCAAGCGCGTGTTGACGTTGCCGCGCAGGTCCAGCAACTGCAGATCGGGCCGCAGCGCGCGCACCTGTGCCTGACGCCGCAACGACGACGTGCCGACCCGCGCACCGGTCGGCAGTGACAGCAGCGTCGGGTGCGTATTGGAAATGAAACCGTCGGCCGGATCGTGCCGCGGCAGAATGGCCGGCAGCACGAACGGCGGGTCCAGCTCCATCGGCACATCCTTGAGCGAATGCACCGCGCAGTCCGCCTCACCGCGCAGCATCGCCAGCTCCAGCTCCTTGAGGAACAGGCCCTTGCCCCCGATGGCCGCCAATGAACGGTCGAGCACCTCATCGCCGCGCGTGCTCATCGGCACCAGGTCCACCTGCAGCTGCGGATGCGCCTGGCGCAGGCAGTTGGCGACGTGTTCGCTCTGCCAGAGGGCGAGCGGGCTCTTGCGGGTGGCGATGCGGAGGATGGTCATACCGCCATTATCGCCGCTCGGGCGGCAGAGCGTCGAACCGCAGCGCCGCCGCGTCGAAGAGCCAGAATCAGCTGCGTGACGACCAACGGCCGTCACCTGCCGGCAGCAAGCGCCCAACTCCGCCTCACCAAAACAGCCGGCGGTGGTTACAGGTGCCGCAGTTCCTGACGCAGGGTTGCCACACAGCGCCGGCTGACCTCCAGTACCTGCCCCCCATGCCGCAGCACTGCCTGCACCTGCCCGCTGGCATGACGCCGCAGCTCCATCAGCTCGTGCCGTGCCACCAGGCAGTTGCGGTGGATCCGGATGAAGCGCGCCCCGAACTCGTCTTCCAGCGACTTCAGCGACTCTTCGATCAGGTCCTGCCCGCGTGCGTGATGGACCACCACGTACTTCTCATCGGCCTGCAGGTAGTGAATATCCTCCACCGCGATCAGCCGCAGACTGCCGCGCAGGCGCGCGCACAACACCGTACGCGCACGGCCATCGGCCGCGCCGGCAGGCTCGCCGCGTCCGGCCAGAAACACGCGCGCGCGCTCCACCGCCGCATGCAGGCGCTCGGGGCGCACCGGCTTCATCAGGTAATCGATGGCCGCCGCTTCGAAGGCCGACAGTGCATGCGCGTCGTAAGCCGTGCAGAACACCACCGCCGGGCGTGGCTCGAATGTCGCCAGGTGGCGCGCTGCCTCAAGCCCATCCAGCCCCGGCATCGCGATATCCAGCAGCACCAGGTCCGGCTGCAGCTCGGCGCAGGCATGCAGCGCCTGCTCGCCATTGGCGGCCTCGGCTACCACCTCGATCCCCGGCAGGTCGGCCAGCAGTGACTGCAGGCGCTCGCGGGCCAGGGGCTCGTCGTCGGCGATCACTACCCTCACGCCTGCTCCCTGCTGGTCGGCACGCTGATCCGGCACTCATAGTAGCCCTCGCGCCAGCCGGCCGTCATCCGCGCGACTGCGCCGAACCGCCAGGCCAGCCGATGGGCGATGTTGTGCTGGGCGTGGCCTGCGCCGTGGGCCAGCACCAGGCTGGGCCCGGCCGGATCGGGCGCGGGATTGTGCACCTCGACATGCAGCAGGTTGCCCTCGCAGACCAACCGCAGGGTGATCGCGCCGCCCTCCGGCAGGCGCGAGATGCCGTGCAGCACCGCGTTCTCGACCAGCGGCTGCAGCATCAGCCGCGGCAGCGGCTGGTCCCATGGCAGGGGTTCGTGCCGGTCCCACTGCACCTGCAGGCGTTCACCCAGGCGCAACGATTCGATCGACAGGTAACGCTCGGCGAGCTCGCATTCTTCGCGCAGGGTGGAGTCCCCCTCCCCGGCCCCCAGCGCGGCACGGAACAGGTCGGAAAGATCGAGCACCGCGCGCTCGGCCACCACCGGGTCACGGCGGACCAGGCTGGCGATCAGGTTCATGCTGTTGAACAGAAAATGCGGACGGATGCGCGCCTGCAGCGCGTCCGCCTGTACCTGGGCGTTGGCGCGGATCTGCTCGGCCCAGCGGTCACTGACATGGAAATAGCGCAGCGCCAGGGCGGCGATCAGGACGGTGGTGGCCGCACTGCCCAAGGTGAAACGCCACACGCTGATGCCCGCCGCAAAACTGTCCTGGTCCACCACGGCATACAGCGCGTGCAGGATGCCGGCACAGATCACCGCGATCACCCCGACAGCCACCAAGGCCAGTCCGCTGCCCAGCACCGTGGGCAGGCGGGACAACGGTTCCCGCAGCAGACACAGGCAGCCAGTGGCCACCAGCGCCAGCCACAGCGCGTAACCGCTGGCCGCCAGCAGTTCGCCCACGGTCCAGTGGCGTTGCCCGTCGGGGGCCAGCGCCAGCACCACCACCACCAGCTGGGCGAGCCCGAGCATCGCCGCCAGCCGCGGCAGACGGCACAGCTCGGGCATCCATGGTGCGGGGCCAGGCGCGCGCATCCCTCAGACGCCGAATACGCGCGTCTGAAGCCAATCGGCCAGGGCCTCGATCTCTTCGGCGCAGACCTGGTGCGCCATCGGGTAGCTGTGCCAGTCAACGTCCAGTCCCAACGCCGCCAGCGCTTCGGCGCTGTGCGCGGCCACCGGCTGCGGGATCACCGGATCCTGCGCGCCATGGGCCATGAACACCGGCACCTGCACCGCGCCGCTCACCCGCTGCGCGGTTTCCGCCTCAGGCAGATAGGTGGACAGCGCCACCACGGCAGCCAGTGGCCCGGTGCGCGACAGCAGCGCGCTCAATGCAACCGCACCGCCCTGCGAGAAACCGGCAACGATGATGTGGTCAGCGGCGATGCCACGCTCGATCTCACGTTCGATCAGCGCGTCGAGCTCGCCGACCGACGTGCGCACGCCCTCCATGTCCGCACGCGAGCGGAAATCCATGCCGACGATGTCATACCAGCCGCGCATCGGGACGCCGTTGTTGATGGTGATCGGCCGTACCGGCGCATGCGGGAACACGAAGCGGATGCCCGGCCACTGCGGACGCACCAGCTCCGGCACGAGGGGGGCGAAGTCATTGGCATCGGCGCCCAGGCCGTGCAGCCAGATGACCGACCACTGGGCCGGGTGGGTGCCGGTGGTCTTTTCGACGGTTTCAAGCATTGAGGCAGGCTCCATTACAGGCAGCCCGCATTATGCCCGTACCGCCTCATCCGCACCGGCGCCCGTCAACGGCCCTTGTCTTACGGCCCCGGCGTACGCCCCGCAGCCTGACGGCGCAGCTCGGCGGCACGCAGCAGGATCGCCGGCGGATGCCGTTCTTCAGGGATGTCCAGCAGGCCCAGGCGGCGCAGCCACACGGCCGGGCCGCGCGAGGAGGTCAGCGCCACCACCGGAATCGACAGCACCATGCCAGCCACCACCGGCAGCATCCAGGCCGCCAGTGCGGGCGAGACCGCCCAGGCCAGGGCCCCCATGAACGCACCGAACACGCTCAGCCCGCCGTACCCCCGCGCCAGCGCAGCCCAGTCGACCTTGCCGTCGTCGCGCTGCTGGGCGTCCCAGCCGGAATCCTTGCCAGCCAGCACTTCGGCCACGCCACGCGACTGCACGTACATCACCACCGGCGCCATCAGCGCCGCCAGCACGGTTTCCACCAGCATGGCGACAAACGCACGCGCCGCGCCGCCGCAGCCGCGACGGTCATCACGGTCGAGCAGGGTCGCCACATACCCCAGCAGCTTCGGCGTGAGCAGCACCGCCATGGTGATCGCGAACAGGCGCACCACGTGGATCTCGTCCTGCGCGCGCCAGTAGAGGTTGGGCGACAGGTGCAGCACGCCGTTGATGTCGATGCCGCCCTGGAACAGCGGAATCGCAATGCCGATCAGCAGCAGCATCGCCCACATCGGCGCGGTGAAGTAATGCCCGATGCCGATCAGCATATGCATGCGGCTGATCCAGTGCAGGCCACGGCTGCCGACGATCTTGGCGTGCTGCAGGTTGCCCTGGCACCAGCGGCGGTCGCGCACCATCATGTCGGTCAGCGTCGGCGGACCCTCTTCGTAGCTGCCCTTGAGATAGGGCACCATGTGCGCGGCCCACCCGCCGCGACGCATCAGCGCCGCCTCGACAAAGTCATGGCTGAGCACATGGCCACCAAAGGGCTGCTTGCCTGGCAACGGCGGCAGGCCGGCATGGTCGGCAAACGCCACCGTGCGGATGATCGCGTTGTGGCCCCAGTAATTGCTTTCCGCGCCATGCCACCAGGCCACGCCGCGCGCGATCACCGGGCCGTACACGCGCCCGCCGAACTGCTGCATGCGCGAGAACAGCGTGCGCCCGCCCACCACCATCGGCAGGGTCTGGATCAGACCAACGTCGGCGTTGTGCTCCATGCCGGCGACCAGGCGCACGATGGTGTCGCCGGTCATCAGGCTGTCGGCGTCGAGAATCAGCATCTGCGGGTAGCCGCCCCCGAAGCGGCTTACCCAGTCGGCGATGTTGCCGGCCTTGCGCCCGCTGTTGTCGGCGCGACGGCGATAGAACAGGCGCGCCTGCGGGCCCAGCGTCTGCTGCAGCTCGGCAAAGGCCTGCTCTTCGGCGGCAGCGATGTCCTCGCGACGGGTGTCGCTGAGCACGAAGAAATCAAAGCGCTCCAGCTGACCGGTTTCAGCCACCGACTCATGGATGGCCTGCAGTCCGGCCAGCAGCCGGCGCGGGTCTTCGTTGTAGGTGGGCATCAGCAGCGCGGTGCGGCTGTGCAGCTGCGGCAGCGGCTGGTCCGGGTCGATGCCGAGCCGGTAACCGCGGTCGAATACAGCGGTCATGAAGCCGGCCACGGCGCTGGCAAAGGCCAGCGCGATCCAGCCGAACAGGCCAACAAACAACACCAGCAGGCAGGCTTCGAGCACGCTGATGCCGTTGGGCGAGAGCACCCGCCACATCATCACGGTGGCAGCGGCCGTCATCGCACCAGCGCCACCAAGCAGATACAGCCGGCGCAGGCCGATCAGGCGCGGTGAAGTGCGATGGCGGCGGACGCGCAGCTCCCCTTCGGTCAGGCTCTGCTCGGGCATCGGCAACGGTGAGGCAGGCGGCAGCACCGCCAGACCTGCATCGCGCCTGGCGTCGATGGTTTCCTGGATCATCCGTTCAACCCCGACCGGTCATGCGGGCAGCCGTGTCGGCCGTCCCCCGCACATCCAGGCGGCGCCGTCCTGGCACGCATTGCTGTTGGGGCTGTACCGGCCAAGGCCAGGCGCTCAGCCGCTGAGTGCTGTTCCGGAAAACCACGAACGCTCCATCCAGACCGGGGATTTGAAAAATGCGGCCCAGTCTAGGGCGCCGGATGTAAGGTGAGCGCGAAAGGGCAACGCGTCGTTTTCGCCTATTCAGAAAACCAGGACCTGCGCGTTCAGGATTGTCTGCTGCAGGCGGCCCGCCGGGCGGGCCGGCCTGTCTCAGCGGGCCGCTGCTGCCACGGGCGGCGCGTCACCGGTCACCGGCACGACCGCACGACCGGCCTCGGCGCGTGCGCGGCCGATAGCGATCGCCAGTTGCTGCTGGGCCAGCAGCTGCTGCGCCTGTACCACTTCCGGGGTGGGCAACAGCACCGGACCCGGGCTCATCTCGAACGAAACTGGACTGCTCATGCATTCTCCCTGGACAACCCGCCGTGGCCGCTGGACCACAGGCGGCCCCACGGCGGATTGCGCACCCTACCCTAAAAGCATGTGAAGGGTGTTACTGCGCCAGCGCCGGTTCGGCCTGGCGCGGCAACGCTGACATTTCCGGGCGCGCAGTGCCCAGGCGGAAGCGCGCCACCGCCACGGCCAGCTGCTCGGCCTGCTCTTCCATGGCGCGGGCGGCGGCACTGGCCTCTTCGACCAGGGCGGCGTTCTGCTGGGTGGTTTCATCCATCTGCACCACCGTCTGGTTGACCTGCTCGATGCCGGCCGACTGCTCCTTCGAGGCCGCTGAAATCTCGGCCATGATCTCGTTGACCCGGCCGACGCTGCCGACGATCTCGCGCATGGTCTGGCCCGCCCCATGCACCAGCCTGGCGCCGCTGCCCACCTGCTCGACCGAGGTATCGATCAGGCCCTTGATCTCCTTGGCGGCCCCGGCCGAACGCTGGGCCAGCGCGCGCACCTCGCTGGCCACCACGGCAAAGCCGCGGCCCTGCTCACCGGCCCGCGCCGCTTCCACCGCCGCGTTGAGCGCCAGGATGTTGGTCTGGAACGCGATGCCATCGATCACCGAGATGATCTCGGCGATGCGCTGCGAGGACTGCTCGATCGCGTCCATGGTGTGCACCACCTGGCCCACCACCTCGCCGCCGGAGACGGCCACCTCGGCGGCGGTAGCCGCCAGCCGGTTGGCCTGCAGCGCGTGGTCGGCGTTCTGACGCACGGTGGAGGTCAGCTCTTCCATCGAGGCAGCGGTTTCTTCCAGGCTCGCGGCCTGCTGTTCGGTGCGCCGCGACAGGTCGCTGTTGCCCGAGGCGATCTCGCCAGCGGCCAAGCGGATGCTGGACGCCGATTGCTGGATCTGGCCCACGATGCTGGTCAGCTGTGCGACGGTGCGGTTGGCGTCGTCACGCATGCGTGCGAACACCCCATGGAACTGACCCTGCATGCGTGCAGTCAGGTCACCATCGGCGATGGCCTGCAACAGGCGCGACAGCTGGGCCAGGTTGTCATCGCTGACCTGCATCATGGTGTTCAGGGTGACCACCATGTCGGCGAAAGCATGGTCGAAGCGGCTGACGTCACCACGCACGGCGAAGTCGCCTTTGGCAGCGGCTGCAGCCAGCTGCTGGATCTGTGCGTTGATGGCGGCCAGGTTGCGCTTGGTGGTGGCCATCGCCGCCGTGAACGCCGCCTTGTCACCGGGCAGCTCATCCATGTCCGGGGCGAGGTCGCCCACCGCGTAGCGCTGCATCACCTCCACCAGCTTCCAGGTCAGCGCATGGCTGTCGGCGATCAGCTGGTTGCTGTCAGCGACCATGCGGCCGTACTCACCCGGGAACGAGGACGCGTCCATGCGGTAAGCCAGTTCGCCGGCATCGTGGCGCTGCGCCATCTCGGCCTGTGCGGCCATCACCGCCTGCAGCTGCCCGCGCATGCCCTGCATGGCCCCGAGCAGACGGCCGACCTCATCGTTGCCGCGCTCCGGCATCGGCGTATCCAGCTTGCCCTGGGCCACATCATCGGCGATGCGTACCGCCTGGCCCAGCGGGCGCACGACCAGCCGACGCAGCAGCACATAGACGCCCAGGCCCAGCACCAGCGCGGCCAGCACACCCACCACCACGGTGATCCACAGCAGCTGCCGCGCCTTGGCCACGATCACCGCATGCGGCACCACCACGCCCAGCGCGAAGCGCTCCCTGGCGCTGCCAAAGTGCAGCGGCACATGGATCTGCACGTTGCCGGCCGCATCGGGCTGGAACTCTTCATGCACGCGGTCGGCAGCGATGTCGGCCAGCATCGCAGCCGTTGCCGGGTTCTCACGGCGCTTGCCGATTTCGGCAGGGTCAGCGGCCGTCAGCACGACGCCGCTGGGCGAAAGCAGCTCGACGCTGCCAGCGCCCATCGGATGGACGCTGGACAGGCGCTCCTGCAGCGCAGCCAGGGCGACATCGACGGTGAACGCACCGAGGAAACGTCCTTCTTCGATCACCGGCGCCGACAGCGTGGTCATCAGTACCTGCCTGTCGCCGATCGTGTAACGGTAGGGCTCGGCCACGGTGGCGTTTTTCAGTTCGCGCGGGCGCAGGTACCAGTCGCCATCGCCGGGCTTGTCATAGTCGACCAGCGCCGACTGCACCGGTACGCCGTCCTGCCAGGCCCAGTAGGTCATGAAGCGGCCGCTGGCGTCATGGGCAGGTGCATCGACGAACGCACTGTCCTTGCCATCAAAGGCATCCGGTTCCCACAAGGTGCCCAGCCCGACCCATTCGGGGTGGACCTTGAGCGTGTCCAGCACCAGCACGGATACACCTGCGCGGTCCAGGCTGCCCTGTTGGCGCTGTACCTGCACGTTGCGCGCAAGATTCTCGGCGGCAGCAAAGGCAAGGTTGATGTCGGCGGCGACCTGGCTGGCTTCGGCGCGGGCTTCGCTGGCCATGGTCTGGCGCGACGCATCCACCAGCGCGGTGCTGGCGCGCTGGTAGATCAGCGCGGCGGTGATGCCAAAGCACAGCAGGGCCAGCAACGACGTGCCCAGCATGACCTTGCGGGCGACACTGCCGGGGCGAGGAGAAACAAGGGGACGCGGGGACATGGGGCGGTTCCTGGAAGGGGCTGCCAACCGTTAGCGGCGTTGCGCGAGCGGAATTGAGATGGGCATCACGGTTGAAACATGAACCCGGTCAGACGCCCCCGCGCTGCGCGCTCGCCGGGCATGGCCAAGCGCGTCAGCTCACCGGAAATCGCGTGAATCGACCTGCAGGTCGCCCAGCAGATGGCTGTAGTCGCGCAGATCGCCGGCGATCAGGTGGCGGACGCCGTCCACGCATTCCCAGCGCCCGCGCACGCCCAGCAGGCGGGCCCCGAGCAGGGCCTTGCGCCGGCGCAGCGCCAGGTGCGGCCAGACCAGCACATTGACCATGCCGTGCTCATCTTCCAGGGTCACGAACACGGTGCCGCTGGCCGTACCGGGCCGTTGCCGCTGGGTCACCAGGCCGATGGCATGCACGCCCCGGCCGTGGGGCAGCGCGCGCAGCTGGCGCGAGTCCAGTGCGCGCTCGGCCTGCAGGCGGGGCCGCAGCAACGCCAGCGGGTGCGCGCCCAGGGTGAGCCCGCTGCTGCGGTAATCGGACAGCACCTCCTGCACCTGGCCAGGGGCGGGCAGCACGATCTCCTCCTCGGCCACGCTGCCGGCCAGCAGCGGCCGCTCCTGTTCGATGCCGGCCACCGCCCAGCGCGCGGCATTGCGGTTGCCCGCCAGCGCGGCCAGCGCACCGCCATCGGCCAGTACCTGGCGGCTGCGCGCGTCCAGCCGGGCGCGTCGGCACAGGTCGGCCACATCGGTGAAGCGGCGCTGCTGGCGTGCCTGCATGATCGCCTGTGCCGCCGCCTCGCTGCAGCCCACCAGCTGGCGCAGCCCCAGCCGGATCGCCGGCTGCTGCCCCGGGCCGGCGGCGCTGGCCGGCTGCCCCCCTTCCAGCGTGCAGTCCCAGTCGCTGCAGGTCACATCCACCGGCAGCACCTGCACGCCCGGTCGAGCACCGTGACCGCGCTGGGCGTCCTGCACGATCTGGCTGGGTGAGTAGAACCCCATCGGCTGGGAGTTGAGCAGCGCACAGGCAAACGCCGCCGGCTCATGGCACTTCAGCCAGCAGCTGATGTAGACCAGCTTGGCGAAGGAGGCCGAATGGCTCTGCGGGAAGCCGTAAGAACCAAAGCCCTTGATCTGCTCGAAGATCTGCTCGATGAAGGCTTCGGAGTAGTTCTTGCCCAGCATCAACTCGCGGATGCGTTCGCGGTGCGGGTTCATGTCCCCGCCCTGCTTCCAGGCCGCCATCGAACGCCGCAGCTGGTCAGCTTCCTCGTGGCTGTAGCCGGCATGGATCACCAGCTCCATCACCTGCTCCTGGAACAACGGAATGCCCAGCGTGCTGCCAAGGATCTCCTCGATGCCGGCCGAGGGATAGGTCACCGCTTCCTTGCCCTGGCGACGGCGCAGATAGGGGTGGACCATGCCGCCCTGGATCGGACCCGGACGGACGATGGCCACCTGCACCACCAGGTCCTGGAACCGGCGCGGCTGCAGCCGCGGCAGCATGCTCATCTGTGCGCGCGATTCGATCTGGAACACACCGATGGTGTCAGCCGCGCAGATCATGTCGAAGGTCGCTTCATCCTGGCCCGGCAGCCGGGCCAGCTCGATGCGCCGCCCGCGATGCTGCTCGATCAGGGCGATCGCCTTGCGGATGCAGGTCAGCATGCCCAGCGCCAGGCAGTCGACCTTGAGCATCTTCATGGTTTCAAGGTCATCCTTGTCCCACTGGATGATGGTGCGCTCGGCCATCGCTGCGTTCTCCACCGGAACCAGCCGGCTCAGCGGTGCGTCGCTGATGACAAACCCGCCCACGTGCTGGGACAGATGCCGGGGGTGGTCACGCAGTTGTCCGGCCACCTCCAGCACCTGCCGCAGCAGCGGGTTGTCCGCATCAAACCCGGCTTCGGCCAGGCGCTGCTGCATCGGGGTCTCGCCATTGCCCCAGCCAAAGCACTCGGCCAGCAGCGCGATCTGGTCGGCAGGCAGGCCGAAGGCGGTGGCCACATCACGCACCGCGCTCTTGCCGCGGTAGCGGATCACCGTGGCTGCCAGTGCCGCACGTTCGCGGCCGTACTTGCCATACACGTACTGCAGCACTTCCTCGCGCCGTTCGTGCTCGAAATCCACGTCGATATCCGGCGGCTCGCCGCGCTCGCGCGAGAGGAACCGTGCCATCAGCAACCGGCTCTCGGCCGGGTTGACCACGGTGATGCCCAGCGCGAAGCACACCGCCGAATTGGCCGACGAGCCGCGCCCCTGGCAGAGAATGGCGCGCGAGCGGGCAAAGCGTACGATGTCCTCCACGGTAAGAAAGAAGGCCTCGTATTCCAGTTCGCTGATCAGGGCCAGTTCCTGCGCCACGCGCTCCTGCACCGCACCGGGCACACCGTTGGGCCAGTGCTGGCGCAGGCCACGCGCGGTCAGCTCGGCCAGCCAGCTGGCCGGGGTATGCCCTTCGGGCACCAGTTCGGCCGGGTAGCTGTAGGTCACCTCGTCCAGCTTGAACTGGCAGCGTCGCGCCAATGCCACGCTGGCCGCCAGCAGCGCCGGCGGATGGATGTTGCCCAGAGCAAGCCGCGTACGCAGGTGGCGTTCGCCATTGCGGAACAGGAACGCGCCGCACTCGGCCAACGGCAGGCGCTGGCGGATGGCGGTCATGGTGTCCTGCAGCACCCGCCGCCGGCGCAGGTCCATATGCACATCGCCACAGGCCAGTGCGGGCAGCCCAAGCCGGGCCGCGCATGCCTGCAGCATCGCCAGCCGGGCCGCATCGTCCTGCTCACGGTGCAGGTGCACGGCCAGCCACACGCGATCGGCAAATACCTGCTGCAACCATGTGGCCTGCGTGTCATCGGGCTGCGCACCCGGCACCCACAGCGCGAACAGCCCAAGCGCATCGTCGCCGGCATTGCCCAGCACGCGCTGCAGGTCATCCCGGTCGAGCCGGTAGCTGCCTTTGCCGGCCGCGCGGCGGCCGGTGGTGATCAGCTCGCACAGGCGGGTGTAGCCGGCTCGGTTCTCCACCAGCAGCACCAGCTTCAGCCCACAGACCAGGGTGAACTCACTGCCGACCACCAGCTTCACTCCAGTGCTGCGTGAGGCCTCCAGCCCGCGCACGATGCCCGCCAGCGAGCATTCGTCGGTGATGGCCAGCGCTTCATAGCCACAGTCGCGTGCACGGGCAAACAGCTCGGCCGCACTGGAGGCGCCACGCAGAAAGGAAAAGTCAGACAGGCAATGCAGCTCGGCATAGGCCGGCAGCCCCGCATCGGCATGCACATCATCATTGGCCGCCGCCAACAGCTGGTGGGTTTCCCAGGCGCGTGGCATGCGCTTGCCCGGGCTGTCATCGCGCTCGTACTCGCGGCTCATGCAAACCAGCCGTGCAGCATCCAGTCCTGCCGCTGCCCCGGTGCGGCGAAAGCCCAGGCCTGCTGGCCCTGGGAGGTTTCCAGCACGTAGTAGTCACGGCGTGCTTCATGACCGTCCCACCAGCCGCTTTCCAGCCGCTCCGGTCCGGACACGATGCGCAGCGGCCGGTCCTGCAACGGCACCGGCTGCGGCAGCAGCCAGCAGGGCCGGGGCGGCCGACCGGGCGCACTGGCGATCACCACACGGTCACCGTCCAGCCGTTGCCAGGCGCGTTCGGGCCGTGGGTCGCCGGCCGGCCCCACCCGGTAGACCGCCGCATCGCCCAGCCGTGCACGCAGCCGTTCGCGCAGCTGCGGCCAGGGCAGCTGCTGCTGGTTGCGGGTATCAAACAGGTCACGGCTGGCCGGCACGAAGGCCGGCAGGTGCCGCGCCAGCAGGCGCACTGCCACCACCGGCCGCGGCACCTCGCAGCGTTCGAGCCGGTTGCGGGTAAGCTCGAACAACAGCGTGGCATCGCGTTCGGCCGCAAGCAGGCCGACCTCGACATCGGTATGCCCTTCTTCGTGTTCCAGCCGCAGGGTGAAACGCTGCACCCCGCCATCGCGGATGGACAGGAAGGTGCACAGATCGCCGATCAGGCGCCGCAGCGGAAACAGCAGCGCCGTGTGGTTCTCCACTTCGTGGCCCAGTTCCACGCGGGCATCGAAGTGGTCCGGCGGTGCGTACCAGCCCAGCGGGTCATCGGCCTGCCCATAGAGGCGGTCCAGATGCTCCAGCAGGGGCAGACCGAACCGGCGACGCAGGCCGTCACGCGGCAGCGCGCGCAGCTGGGCCAGATGGGTGATGCCCATGCGCTGCAGGCGCTGCCCGGCATCGTCGGGCAGCCGCGCACGGCGCACTGGCACCCGGTCCAGCGTGTCGCCCAGGTGCGCGGCATCGTGCAGCGCCATGCCATCACGCAGGCCGGCCAGCACCTGGGCAGCGCGCGGGGTCGGCGCCAATGCAATGCGGTGCTGGAACCCCAGCGCCTGCAGCTCGTCGCGCAGACGCGCCTGCAGGACCGGCCACGGCCCGAACAGGCGGAAGCTGGCACGCACTTCCAGCACGATGCAGCCGGGCCACTGCGCGCTGACCAGCGAGCTGTGGCGGTAGGCCCATGCTGCCAGAAAGCGCTGCCAGCGCTGCGGCGACTGCGGGTCGTAGTCGACCTTCTCGAACTCGGGCAGCAGGGCCAGCGCGGCGGTCAGCCGCATGCCGGCCTGCAGCCCGGCCGCCGCCGCTGCGGCGTTGACGGCCTGCAGGGTTCGCAGCTGAGCGGGCCCTCCCACCAGCGCCAGCGGCGCGGACGCTTCGGGATGGCGACGCAGAACGGCATCCAGCGCCAGCTGCGGCAGCACGATACAGGCCCAGAGCATCTGCATGGGTCACCCGGCCACCATCGTGAAGGCCTGCGCCGGCGCCGGGCCGCCACGGCATTTACGGACCTGCCAGCGGACAGCCCCGCCCTGCTGCACCGCCTCCAGGCGCAACGCGGCCGGCGAAGGATTGGCCGCATGCCGCTGCTCGCGCACCGCAAACCCCAGGCAATGGCCACTGTCGGCGGCCACCTGCAGACGCCGCAACGCCGCCGCATCGGCCTGGCGGGGCCAACCCAGCACGGCGCCACAGGCGCCGCTGCGCAGACACTGCTCGAACGCCCACAGCGCATCGCGGCCACTGGCTTCGATCAGCTGCAGCTGGTCAAGTGCCACCCCGGCCGCCTGCCAGGCCGGTGCATAAGGCAGAAACGGCGGCGCGATCACCGCCACCACCGCCCCCTGCCGGCTCAGGCGTGCCAGTGTGGGCAGCAGCAGGCTCAACTCACCCACGCCGTCGGCCGGCAGCAGCAGTTCGGTCAGCGCGCGCTGCGGCCAGCCGCCCTGCGGCAGCAGCGCATCCAATCCGGCATGTCCGGTGGGCTCGCCATCGGCGCCCTGCGCACGGCTGCGGCCGGCATGCCACAACGTGCGCGCGGCCAGCAGCTGTTCGAGGTTGGCGACGGCCTGCATCTCAACCCTTCCGTACCAGACCGCAGTACACGCCTTCCACGGCGAAATCCTGGCCCGGCTGGATCTCGATGGGCGCATGGGTCGGGTTGCGCGGCAACAGGGCAATGCCATCGCGCCGCTGCTGCAGCCGCTTGATGGTCAGCTCGCCGTCGACCCGGGCCACCACGGTCTGGCCGTCGCGGGCGCTGGCGGTGCGGTGCACGCCCACCAGATCGCCATCAAGGATGCCATCGTCGATCATCGAGTCGCCCTGCACTTTCAGCAGGTAGTCCGGGCGCGGGGAAAACATCCGCTGGTCCAGCCACAGCTGCTGGTCCAGACCGATATCGGCACCGATCGGCTGCCCGGCCGCCACCCGCCCCAGTACCGCCAGCGGCAACAGCGGCGCCGGCTCGCCGGGCAGGCGCAGGCCGCGTTTGCGCCCGCTCTGCTGCACCAGCAGGCCGGCCTCCACCAGCGCCTGCACATGCTTCTGCGCCGCGTTGCGGGAGGCAAAGCCAAACGCCTGGGCGATTTCGGCCAGACTGGGTGACTGCCCGCCGGCCAGCGCCTGGCGCAGCCAGGCCAGCACCGCCGCACGTTGTGGGGAAAGGTCGTCAGTATCCATGGTGTACATTTGTACACTCAAGCTGAGTCGATTGCGATAGCGCTACCGTTTAAGACACCGGTGGTCATCCGCGTAAAGCCCCGCCCTGCTTAACGTTTCAGCTCCGCGATCCGGGGGCGTAAAAATCCCTTAAAGAAATCCCCGGCCACGCCGCTGGTGTGATGCACATCACACTTTTGTGAGTTCACACGGCGTCATCAGGGGATCGAACGGGTATGAATCGGATTTTCAAGGTTGTCTGGAGCAAGGCGGTTGGGCAGTGGGTGGTGACCTCGGAATTCGGTGTCGCGGCAGGTGCCCGTACCCGTCGCAGCCGGACCGCGCGGCTGGGCAGCGGCCCACTGGCGACCCTCACCCTGATGACCGCGCTGGCGCTGTATGGCTCCTCGGCGATGGCGGCGGTGGACATCGTCAACGGCGGCTTTGAAAGCGGCACGCTGCAAGGCTGGACCTACTCGGTGCACGGCAACCAGTCGGCGACCGGTTACAGCAGCGACGGCGTCGGCGCCTCGGTGGTCACGGGCGTGACGAATTTCAGACCCGGCAGCAATGGTCCCTGGACCGCCACCCCTGCGGGCCAGTACATGGCGTCCCTGCAGGCCAGCATGAGCTCGGATCAATTCAGCACGGGGGCCAATGCGCTGGGGTTGACCGCCTCCAGCCAGGAAAACATCGCCACCGTTCTCAACGGCATACCTACCACTTCGTCGTGGCTGTACCAGGACCTTGCACTGTCGGCCGGTGACTACTTCACCATGGCCTGGCAGTACATCTCCACCGACAATCAGTCCTTCAATGATGCGTCGTTGACCTCGCTGGTGAACCTGGGCGACAGCTCGATCTTCGCCACCGTCAACAACCTGCAGGCGCAGTATGCGCTGCTTGGCGCCACCAAGCCGGGCACCGGCAGCTATTCCACCGGCAGCTATGCCGCCACCGGCTGGCAGGTCGCCACCTACCAGGTGAGCGTGGCCGGCACCTACCGGTTGGGCTTCCTCTCGTTCAACCTCGACGACGAAGTTGCCAGCCCGGTCCTGCTGGTCGACAACGGTACGGGCATGACCTACAAGGGCAACGATCCGTTCCTGCCGGTCGCTCCCAACCCCGGCAGCGGCGCGCCGGTGACGCCGACCCAGCCGACCGGCCCGGTGGTCATCGACGGCCCGACGGGCACCGATGACCTCGGCAGCGCCGACACAGCCGAGTTCGCTGGTGGCACGCTGGTGGTCGACAAGGACACCACGGTGGCGCAGCAGCTGCTCATCGATGACAAGCCGGCCACCATCGATCAGAACGGCCACACTTCCACCTTCACCGGCACCATCGACGATGCCAGTGCAGGCATCCCCGGCACGCTGACCATCACCAACAGCGGCAACGGTGGCTCGGTCATCCTCACCGGCAACAATGGCTACACCGGCAGCACCCTGGTCGATGAAGGCGCCAGCCTGGCGCTGGCCGGCAACGGCAGCATCAGCAATTCGGCCAAGGTCACCGTCGACGGCAGCCTGGACGTAAGCCAGACCAGCACGCCGGTCAGCGTGACCTCGTTGGCGGGCAAGGGCCAGGTTCAGCTGGGCACCAGCGACCTGTCGATCACCGCGGGCAATGACACCTTCACCGGCACCCTGGCCGGTCAGGGCAGCGTGTCGATTGAAGGCGGCACCCAGGTGTTCTCCGGCAGCAACACCTATGCCGGCGGCACCTCGATCAGCAACCAGGCGGTACTGCAGGTGGGCCAGGATGACAATCTCGGCCAGGCCACCGGCACGCTGACCCTCAATGACGGCACCCTGCACACCACCGGCTCGCTGCAGAGCGACCGCGATGTGCTGCTCGACGGCGAAGGCCGCTTCCTGACCGATGCCGGCACCACGCTGAGCAACAGCGGCAACGTCAGCGGCACCGGTGCTCTGGTCAAGAATGGTGCCGGCGGAATGGCGCTCAGCGGCACGCTGGCCCATGCCGGTGGCACCACCGTCAACGACGGTGTGATGACGCTCACTGGCAGCAACAGCTACACCGGTGGCACCACGCTCAATGGCGGCGTGCTGCAGGTGCTGAGCGATGCCAACCTTGGCGACGCCACGGGCGCACTGACCTTCAACGGCGGCAGCCTCAACACCTTCGGTGACATGAGCAGCACCCGCGATCTGCTGCTGCAGCAGAACGCAGTGATCACCACCGCTGCCAATACCACGCTGAGCAACAGCGGCAACGTCAGCGGCACCGGTGGTCTGGTCAAGAATGGTGCCGGTGGAATGGCGCTCAGCGGCACGCTGGCCCATGCCGGCGGCACCACCGTCAACGACGGTGTGATGACGCTGACCGGCAGCAACAGCTACACCGGCGGCACCACGCTCAACGGCGGTGTGCTGCAGGTGCTGAGCGATGCCAGCCTCGGCGATACCTCGGGTGCACTGACCTTCAACGGCGGCAGCCTCAACATCGATGGAACGTTCAATAGCACGCGCGACCTGGTGCTGCAGCAGACGGCTGTCATCAACACCGGCCTTGATGGCGTGGTGAGCAGCAGCGGCGATGTCGCCGGCAACGGGGGTCTGGTGAAGCAGGGTGGCGGCGCCATGACGCTGGCCGGCACTCTC
>JAAIGF010251765.1_pt1 | contig 23651 bp, 16 predicted proteins | sample 6487441 | NCBI WGS metagenome assembly JAAIGF01 (sample SAMN13974129, study PRJNA590717) | phyllosphere metagenome | biome: pepper field; feature: multiple bacterial spot infested pepper fields; material: pepper leaves; isolation source: leaves from pepper fields | host: Capsicum annuum ... | reverse complement strand
TTGAAAGAACCATTGCCTGGACACTTAATAACAGAAGGTGTTCCAAAGATTATGAAAGAAAAACTGAAAATGCAAATGCCTATATTATCATTGCAAACATCAGAAGATTAGCCAATAAAATTTAAATCAAACAGCTTCTTATATTTACCTGAGAGTGCCTGCGAATTGACTGCGCTGTTCGGCGATTATTCAGAAACGTTTTACAATTCGGCTTATAATAATTACAAGGCTGCACTCATGTTTATGGATAAGCATAATCTGCTGGACCATTTTAAAGCACGTGCAGAACAATGTGTTCAGTGGTCGGAATACTGCGGATATGGATTTGCGGATGACATGAGAGATCTTTTTAATGATTTTTATAATTGAATGATAAAAACTAAAAACCATGATCACCCGTTCCATCTACATCGGCAACCCCGCTTACCTTAAACTCAAAGACGAGCAGCTAAAAATCCTTTGTCCGGAAACCAAAACGGAAAAGGGGAGTGTCCCTGTGGAAGATCTGGGATTGCTGATGCTGGACCATTATCAGATCACCATTTCCCATAACCTGATCCAGAAAATGATGGGAAACAATGTGGTGGTGATCAGCTGTGATGCGCATCACCTGCCGCATGGAATCATGTTGCCGCTGTACGGACATACCGAGCATTCGGACCGGGTAAAAGACCAGCTCGAAGCGAGTGAACCGTTGAAAAAGCAGCTGTGGAAACAAACGGTGGAGTGCAAGATCGAAAACCAGAAAAATGTCCTGATGAAGCTGGGAAATTATTATGAACCCATGCTGGAATACCAAAGAAATGTAAAGTCAGGTGATATGACCAATATGGAGGGAATTGCCGCCCAGCATTACTGGAAATACTTGATCAGCCTGGATTTTCTGAGACAGCGTTTCGGGGATTCGCCCAACCCGTTTTTCAATTTCGGCTATGCGGTGCTCCGGAGTATTGTTGCCCGGGCGATTGTTGAAACGGGACTGCTTCCGGTTCTCGGCATCTTTCATAAAAACAAATACAATCCGTACTGTCTGGCGGATGATCTGATGGAACCTTACCGTCCGTTTATTGATTTGTTGGTGATGCAGTGGCTGAAAGCCTACCCGGAATCTGAGGAAGTGACGAAAGAATTCAAAGCGCACATTCTTCAGATTGCGACCAGGGATGTGCTGATTGACGGTAAAACAAGACCTTTGCTGGTGGCTGTAAAATCAACTGCTTCTTCGCTTTATAAATGTTACACGGGAGAAAAGCGGTTGATCTCTTATCCCGAACTGATCTGATGAATTGAATTACTTTTTACATTGTACATTTTACAAATAAAAATATGAACGCCGAAAGGTTTAATGCATACCGGATTATGTGGGTAATAGTATTGTATGATCTCCCGACCGAAACGAAAGCCAATATGAAGGATGCTAACCGTTTCCGAAAAGCGCTGATCGATGACGGCTTTACGCTGTTCCAGTTTTCCATGTACGTACGCCACTGCCCGAGCCGTGAAAATGCGGAAGTGCATATCAAGCGTGTAAAATTTATGCTGCCTAAAGCAGGAAAAGTAGCGATTATGTGCATTACGGATAAACAGTTCGGCGATATTGAGATTTTCTTTGCCAGGAATAAAGAAGAACCGCCTCCAATCTTCCAACAGCTCGAACTCTTCTGATTTTTTTAATCCTAATGAATAAATAAACCCACTGCAATTCAGTGGGTTAAATGTTGAGGTTGTGTTGTATCACGAAGATACGATTAAATGAAAGCAATTCACAACAATAATGGCACCGATGTAAGAATCAACAAAGTTGTGTTGTATCACGAAGATACGATTAAATGAAAGCAATTCACAACTAAATAAATTAGCAATTTTGTCAAGTCCCAGTTGTGTTGTATCTCAAAGATAAATGAAATAATCCAAAGATGACCTGCATAAAAGTTAAATCAAAAGAATTTTATCATTTTCAGCCTATTCCATTATAATATTCCGTTTTCTCCATTCACTAATTCAATTATTAGTGATACTTTTGCAGGTTGTTAGTTTAGCTCAGCAGCCATGATGCATAAAATTCTCCTGATTCCGTTTCTTTTGATGTTCCTTGCCCTTGGGGCACAGGATCCGGCCCGTTATCAGGCGGTTTATGCGAAAACCTATCTGGAGACTTCGCAAAAGGATTTTGGCAGGGCCCTGGAGGTAGCCGATTCTCTGTATACCATCTCAGAGAGCCCTTATTTCAAAACCAAGAGCCTGATGCTGTCGGCGTCGCTGTACCAGCAGGCCGGGGATGTGGAAAAGGCGGTAGCGTATGCCGGGAGATCTGCCGATATTATAGAAGGAGTAGGGAACCCTGCATGGGAAGCCCGGGTCTACGGGTTCCTTGCCACGCAATACCGGATCCTGAAGCTGTATAAAAAGTCGAAAGCGTACATCGACAAAGCACTGGAAGTAGGGCTGACCATTAAGGAAGAACCGGCCCGCAACAGCATCCAGGGATTAATGTATCAGGAAATGGCCTATTATGAAATGGAACGGAAAAACTATGGGAAGTCGATCCGATACATCGAAACCGCCCAGTCGTATTTTAACAAAACCAAAGAAAATCTGGATTTCTTTACCGCCAACAACGAACAGCTGACCGGCCTAAATTATTTCTATTCCGGAGCGTATGAAAAAGCAATGGACCATTACAGGAAAGCCGTGGTGCTCGCCGAAAAATCCCCGGAGAACTTCCTTACTGGGCTGATCTACAATGGGATGGCTGCGGTATACCTGAAGCAGGACGACCTTAAGGATGCCAAGAGATACCTGGAAAAGGCACAGGAAATTGCAGAACATTCCAATTATCCGCGGCTGAAGATTGAGGTGAATACCACTTCTCAAGAATACTACTCGAAACTGGACGATGATAAAAAGGCCTCCGAAGTGCGGCAGAAAACCGACACGCTGAGTACGGTCCTTGCCGGGAAAGAAACGGCATTTATTGATGATTCTTACATTAAGATGGAACATAAAGCAGAGAGTGCTGAAAAAGACAGCGGCCATAAAAACAACCTGCTTCTGGCCGGGACAGTTCTGCTGGCCGGCTGCTCTTTTGCATTTTTCAGGTACCGGAAACGCCAGATCAGGAATACCGAAAGGATCAGCCGGCTGCTGCAGGAATACGAGAGCCGGAAAAATACGGCAGATCAAACACCGGAACCCGAAACCACAGAACGGAATGCTGCGGGTGCTGAAAGTTTGGAAACGCCCGTCATGACTTCGGAAACCGAACAGAAGCTCCTCCGGCAACTCAGGGAATTCGAGGAATCGGTATTGTTTACGGACCGGAATATGTCCCTGCCTTTTCTTGCGGCCCACCTGGGAACCAACATCAAATACCTTTCCCATATCATCAACCGGTACAAGCAAAAGGATTTTAACAATTACATCAACAAGCTGAGGATCAGCTACATCATTCGCCAGCTTCGGGAAAACCCCGAATTCAGGAAATACAAGATCGCAGCATTGGCTGATGAATCCGGCTTTTCTTCCGCCAATAAATTTACCACCGTTTTCAAAAAAGTTACCGAGATTCCGCCTTCCGTTTTCATCAGGCATATCCAGGAGCTCGCCGTCGGTGAAGAACAGGAAAGCTGAAGAAGTAATTCCTGTAGATCATGGAGATTCCCAGATTTGAATACATTAAAAATCTGCCGACCCGGTGAGCATATATTCCGGAAAAGAATTTGTAATTTATATTATTGATCCTGATAGGACAGCCGTCTCTATTGCGCTAACATTATCTTCTTACTTTATCTTTTTTCTTTAGAACAATTCAGTAAATTTTTTTCCTTATTTAATGTCTTCACCTGTATTTCCTGTCAGTAATTTTGACAGGACAGCCGGCTTCTGCTGCTATCCGGATCTTTAAAATCCTTTTAAATACTGAAAACGAATATTTTTCCTGAAATGCAACAGGTTCTGGAGTTTTGCAGGCTGCCATTTTCATGAAATATACCTTTCAGATTCGCGAATACGATAAGGTAAACAGAGGTATGTGATTAAAATTCAGCTTAGTTTTGCCACCGTTCCATTCAGACGGTTCTAAAAACCAATGATTAAAATTTTCCCTTAATCGAATCATTTTAACTAAAAAAATACCCAATGAGAAATCACATGAAATTATTTTTCGCCTTATCCCTGCTGTTGCCGGGTCTGTTCCTCAGCCTGAAATCGCAGGTCTGTACGGTGGACGTCAACGGACAGACCTTTGCGATGGGAGATGGCACATCCATTCCGGCCGGAACGCCGCATACCTTTAGCCAACCCGCGACCAACTACGGGTTTACGCTCGATATTTACGGGCTCGATAATTCCTTCAATATGAACATTAACGGTAGCCTGCTGGCTACTCAGGAAATTGAGTTCGCTACCGGGGCAGGGCTTACTCAGAATATCCAGTTTGCCGACGGCGCAAAATGGCAGACCGGCAATATACCGGCGATATGGAGTATTTCCGGAAGTGCTTCCACGACACCGGCGGTACGGGTAGTCATCAGTCCTACGGGCAGTATAACCATGTTCGGCAGCAAAAGTTCGGGAGGCCCTCTTTTACCGCTGGTTCTTACTAACGGAAATGCCTTTAATACCATCAGCTGGAATACTTCCGGCAGCAATTCGGTGACTGTAACTCAGAATGTCGTAGGACCTACCAGAATCTCCGGCTACGGAAGCGGAAAAAATACGATTCCCTGCCATTGTACACAGCCGGGAGCAACGGGTACACCCGCCGGTTTTGCAAAAATGGGGATCCTGACGAAAAGCAGCAGGACGGTAGCCAACTGGCCGGAAAGCGTACCAAATGGCCATATTGTATTGGATTCCTCCAATAAAGGAATGGTGATCAGCCATATGACCACTGCCCAGAGAAATGCCCTCGTACCTGTAGAAGGAATGCTTATTTATAACACAGATCTTAACTGTGTACAGCTGTACAGGGGGAATGCTCCAACTATCGACTCTGCCAGAACCGGATGGAACTGCATCAGCAGGGGATGTAATGAAAACCGTTAAATCACAAAAAAATAAAAATGAATATCATCAAAGTTTTAGCCGGCCTGTTTTTATTTCTTACAGCCACTGCGTTGAATGCACAGGTCGCTATTGGTAAACAAACGCTTACGAATACTAGTGTTCTGCTGGAGTTCAATACAGAGGCCAAAGGAATCATACTGCCATCCGTGCTGTCTGCACCCGGAGCCGTGGGCGGAACATTTGTCTTCAACACTGCGGATAAGTCTATTCAGGTATTCCAGAATGCCGGCTGGACGCTGCTTACCGACAGCAATCAGGGAGTGGTTCACAGCTACACCAATTCGGGAACCGAATCCGGAACTGGAATGATCATCGGGGCTGCGGCTTCCGCAAAACCGGGCGTTCTGGTCATGGAATCTGCCACAAAGGCAATCGTTCTTCCTAAGGTAGCCAACCCGCACCTGAACATACGCGGCGCCATCGCAGGAACCATGGTGTACGATACCATCTCCTCCTCACTGGCTGTCTATGACGGTGCTCAGTGGAGCTATTGGAAATAATAAGTCTCCCAAACATTTGAACATTTAACCGGTGTTATACATATTCTCACCAAACCTCTTCACACGAAGGGGTTTTTTGCATCAAACTTAAACAGGGCCAAAGTCCGTTAAAATGAAATTCCCGTTATTAAATATATCCGGGCAGCATTTTTATGTTTCAGAGTTTCCGGTGGAGACAGGAATGCAGAATTCCATAAACAAAACCACCCGCTACTGAACTGTAGCAGGTGGATTATATTTCTTTTAAAATCCGCTTTATTTAAGCTTTAGCCAAAGGTTCTACAGCGGACAGAGCACGGGAAGCCATCCAGCTGAAAATTTGGGCGCAGGTGGTTTCGATCAGCTCTTCACGGGTCACGTTCTGTATACCCGGCAACTGATCCGAGGCCGGAGGTTGAGGAAGGGGCTGGGAAAGGATAAGACCGGGAACAGCAGGATCGAAAGAAACCCCGCGGTAGAGATCGACATGTTGGATAAACAGCTGCGAAATGTAATCTTTGATGGTTTTCGGAGGAACGTTAATGGCGTTTTTCCCGTCCGAATGCTGAAGGGTTCCGGTTAAAGAATTGTTCCGGATCCTAGTATAGGTAGCTCCTGACTTTGCGGCATCGGTAAGCGCAATCTTCTGTAATCGATCGAGAAACAGGTTTGTCCAGAAATTGGGAGACTTGCCAAACAGGGTAGCCACCCTATCCAGGTCGGCCGTATCCCAGGCATGAGGCACTACATCAACAGAATTCCAGTGCATGGTGTTCCAGCTTTGGTACGGTTGGGACTGCGGTTGCCATCCGGATGGCAGTGCGGGAAAAGTAGTATTGAAAAGTTCCGCAAAGTTGGCTTCACCGGGAGTTGGTCCTGCGGTAGGATATACCAGCGTAAGAGCAAAAGCATCCAGGTCATTTTTCTGTTTCAGGTAAAGCGCAAGGGTAGGCGATAAAGCGCCGCCGAGGCTGTGGCCACAGAAAATAACGGCTGTATCCTGCGCAGGTTTTGCACCGGTCAGAAACTGTTGAAGGCTGGTTCCGGGAGCTGCGGCGGTGTCTGGGGAAACCAGTCCTAAAAGATTCTGGATGCCGGTCGCCGTACCTTTAGAGATAAACGGGGTACCTTCCACATAAGGTGATGGGGTAAAGTGGGATGGGTCGAAGGTATTCCAGTTTACCACCGTGGAAACCGAAAAATCCTCATCGCCCCAGTCATACAGGGAATCGGGATTGGTTCCGGCAATCGCCACCACATAAGCGGGCATCACCGTCGGACTGCCGGGAAATGTCACGGCATCGCACTGGGCGACAAACAGCGAATTATCGGCAACACCGGTAGGAACTCCGTGAATTACCTCTTCAAGCACCGCCGGGCCCCAGACCAGTTTCCAGTTGCCTAAAACAGGCGTTACCGAAGCATCGGCTGCAGATGCGGATTTGATGGGATCCACAGGGGGAACATCGCTGAGATAAAAAGAAAGGTCTTGCTGAAGCTGCTGCTGTAACAGCGTTTCCGTACCGTGATAACCGGCAGCACGTCCTACGATGCAGGCCATTGCGAACACCTGCTGATAAGCGTCTAAAGTTGGATTTGTCATGAGGTAAAAGTTTTTAGTTGGGTTAAATTAAAGCTGTTGATTATTTTTATCGATACCGTTTTACCTGCGGTAAAATGTTTCGGTCAACTCATGTAAAGGAAGGAAGAAAAACTAAATAACGGTTAAGTAGAAATAACCAAAGTGAAGCGTAAGGGTTTGTACTCAAAAGGGGGCTTTGGCTCTAGAAGGCGGAGGAACATGGTTTCGGCTCCGCTCAGCCACCGCGTTTTGATTTAATTGTTGTGTGTTGTGAGGCCCCGATGCCTGAGGTTCCCAAAGGCGGAGGAAGATGGCTTCAGGTGGCCTCGGCTATCTTCGAAATATCGGTTCAATCAGAATGTTTTTTACAGCTGATTCAATAATTACTTTCTCTAAAATTGATACAAGTACAGTTTTTACAAATTTCGACTACTTCCGGTGGCTGAGCGGAGCAGAAATCACCCCAATTTCAGCTACCGTATATGCATTTCCCGAAACAACTCCAACCGCGGTAAAACGAATATACCGTCCGGCAAAAGGCTTTTTAAAGATTACCTGCTGCTCAACCGGATTGGCTTTGATATTGGAAAATTCCCTCTCCGCGGCAGGCATCCAATGGGAGCCGTCGTTGCTGATTTCAATCCGGTAATGACTTATTGTCCCGTCTGAATGACCGTCCTGGCGGGGAAGATAAGTTACTCCCTGTAAATTCTGCTGGCTGCCGGTATCGATCATCAGCGTTGCCGGAGAAGATGAAGGCTGAACCGGTCCGCTGCTCCAGAATGTTGCGGGATCATCATCAATGGCATACACTGGCGGATGTGCAGCATCATCAACTTCAGGGCCCATCATTTTCCATCCGGTTTTTACAGGGCCGAAACGGAGAATTGCGGTTTCACTCCGGTCATTTTGATCAATGGAAACGGCTTTTACCGTTCCGGGGCCGGTCAGCATAAACGGTTTCCTGTATCGCATGGATTTTAAGGTAGGGTCGCTGCCATCGACCGTATAAAATAGGGCTGAAGACGGTACTCCGGAAGATAGGGTAATTTTTCCGTCCGGATTTCTCTGAATGACAGGCTTCTCCATGATCTGCGGCTCATTGTACAGGCCGAAATCACTTAAAGCCACCGCAACCGGTGACTGTGTAATCCTGAGCCGTATTTTATCGGTAGTTATCCTTTTCGGAAGACGGATCAGGCGGTTCGGGCCGATGCTGGTCGCTGAAGCTATATTTTCCCAGTTTCCATTCAGGAAAGCTTCTATGGTACATGCCTCAATGCGCTGGCCCAGTTTGATATTTTCCCGTAACCGGATGACGTTAAAGGTTTTTTCAGCAGGAAGGGTAACCGTGAGCTGGGGTGTTCTGACGCCATCATCCGTTGTCCAATAGCTGTACCGGTCTTTGTCGAGCAGATGTTGCGGACCGTATTGGGTAAGGTTATTGTCCCTGACATTATCAGCCTGTAAAACCGCTCCTTCGGCCAGATTGACAGCGAAAGTCCGCTTCAGGATCTTTCCAAACTGCTGCAGTGCGCTTACATCTTCGTGATTCAGCTGTCCGTCGGGATTGGGCGATAATCCCAAATCCAGATTGGCACCCCGGCCGACACTTTTGTAATAGAGATCCAGCAGTTCTGTGGGCGTCTTTACCCTGGTGTTTTCATGCGCATGGTAGAACCAGCCCGGACGCAGCGGAACATCGCATTCCGCAGGCATCCAGTATTTTCCGTTACGCGTTCCTTCGGTAGCCATCTGGTATTTTGAAAATCCGTTAGAAGGTTGTTTGCCTTCTTCAGGGCTCTGAGGTTCATAAGTTGCCCAGCAGGTTTCCCCGGCATGGCCTTCCTCATTGCCCACCCAGCGGACATCCGGACCGACATCCCCGAAAATGACGGCACCCGGCTGCATCTTGCGGGTAATGGCCCAGGTGGCAGGCCAGTCATAATACGATTCCCTGTTGATCCTACGGGGTTCGCGGGTGTTTCCGTAATAGCCGTCCCCGCCGTTGGCCCCGTCATGCCAGGAGATGAACAGGTCACCGTAATTACTGTACAGTTCTTTAAGCTGCATGCGGTATACCTCCACATATTCCGGTGTTCCGTAGAGCGCGCTGTTGCGGTCCCACGGAGAACAGTAAATGCCCATTTTCATGCCCAGCTTTTCACAGGCTTTCCGGTATTCTTTTACGATATCGGCTTTCCCGTTTTTCCACGGGCTTTTTTTGATGCTGTAATCCGTGGTTTCGGTAGGCCATAGGCATAGACCGTCATGATGCTTGGCAACGACAATGATGCCTCTGAACCCGCCGGCTTTTGCTGCCGAAACAATTTGTTGCGCATCGAATTTCGACGGGTTGATTAGCGCAGGGTTTTCATCCCCATAACCCCATTCCTTGTCGGTATACGTTCCGGTACTGAAATGGATGATGCAGTACATTTCCATCTCATGCCACTTCAGCTGTGCTTCGGAAGGTAGGGCTCCGTAAGGCTGCAGAGGTTTTTGCGCGTGCCCGAATATCATCATTAAAATAATTCCGCCTGTCAGGATCCGCTTTTTCATTTTTCATTTTTTATGTTTTGATCTAAAATAGAGTGGTCCAGGGAAGGAAGCGCCGTATGCCCGTTTTTCAGCTCATCAAACACCACAATTTCATTTTTGCCTTTCTTCAGCCAGTACGCCGGAACATAAATGGTCTGCTGTGGGCCGATGTTCCAGTACTTTCCCAGGTTACGGCCGTTCAGGAAAACAAAACCTTTCCCGAAGGTACGTAGATCCAGATAGGTATCCCCCAATTGCTGAAGGGTAAAACTCCCTTTGTACAAGGCAGGATGGCCGGTTTTCTGATCTTTATTTTTACTGAAAGAAAATGTTCCTGCGGTTTTAAAAGGGAAACGGTACATGTTCCATCCGGAAATTGCTGTGCCGTCAATCGAAACCGATTCGGTAATGCCGTGCCGGTTGTCGTTCAGAAACGGACCGTAATTGATCCGCCCGTTGTTTTCCACCCAAAGATCGAGAACGGCATCTGAAGAAATTCCGGTCAGGTTCATCGAATCCTGCTTCAGCCTGCGGTCGAGGCTTCCGAGGTATTTTCCGTCGACATACACCTGGGCGTAGTCCCGGAGTTCTTTCAGCTTCAGCATGCCTCCTTGCTTTATTTTGGTACGGTACAAAACAAACCCGTAAGCCTGGTCCAGATCCTCAAACGTTAAAGGCTTTACAGCCGTTTCCGGTTTCGGAAGCTGATTGAAAACATCAGCGTACTGCTCCAGCGCAATATCCGAGATTTTTATGGCAGCGGTTGTCTTAGGAACCGGCGGTAAAGTTTTCCCTACTGGAAGATGGCCGGCAATCACCTTTCTGAAAGCATAAAATTTTTCCGTCGGGTTTCCGGCTTCATCCAGCGGGGCATCGTAGTCGTAGCTGGAAACCTGGGGCGAATACGGATTGTCTTTGTTCATATTGGCACCGTTCATAAATCCGCGGGTTGTTCCGCCGTGAAACATATACATATTGACGGAGATACCAGCAGCTAAAAGTTTATCCAGGGTTTTTGCCGATTGTTCCGCAGATACGTCCGCATGCTTCTTGCCCCAGTCGTCGAACCATCCGGGATACCACTCCGCCACATAATATGGCCCTTTGCCGTTGTGGTATTTGTCAATCAGAGCTTTTACCTGTGCGGGATCTTCCAGTCCGTTAACGGCCGGCAGGTAGCCCGGCAGATACCCGTCCGGCATTTTCTCGGCACCGTCGCAGGTGAAAAGGATGCCGTCGAAACCGGCTTCCCGGAAGATCTTCCGGTTCAGGTCCAGATACGTTTTATCGTTGCTGTAGGATCCGTATTCGTTTTCGATCTGGATCATCAGGATATTGCCGCCGTGGGTGATCTGAAGCGGAATCAGCTGTTTCGCCAGCGCTTTGATGTAGCGGGTGTAGGCGGAAATGAATTTCGGATCGGTGCTTCTCACCTGCATATTCCGGTCTTTCAACAGCCACCACGGATAACCGCCGAATTCCCACTCCGCACAAACATAAGGACTCGGACGCATCACGACCCAAAGCCCTTCTTCCTGCGCGGTCTTCACAAATTCCGCAATATCGTTATTCCCGCTGAAATCATACACGCCCGGCGTTTCTTCATGCACATTCCAGAACACATAGGTTCCGATGGTGTTCAGTCCCATCGATTTGGCCATCTTCATCCGTTCCCGCCACAATTCCCGCGGAATGCGGGGATAATGCATCTCGCCGGAAATCATCTGCAGCGGTTTCCCGTCCAGTAAAAAATCGGTATCCCCCAATGCAAAACTATGCCGGACCGGCTGCTGGGCCGAACAAAAAAATCCTGCCCCGCAAAGGAAAAAAACACTCAGAATAGCGTACAGTCTGTTCATATCGGATCGCTCATTTTAGAAACGCTTAAATTAATCCAAAACCGGCAATACCACAAATCCAAATGGTGATTTGTGGGAATTTGTGATAAGGTGGTTGGGCGGGGCCGAAGCCACCGTGGAATTGTGGATGATGTTTTGGTTGTGAAAGGCTGATGCCTGGGGTTCCCGAAGGCAGGGAAGTGTGGCTTCGAGTGTCCTCAGCCACCGTATGAAGTTATGGCTGGTAATGTTTCTAAAGGTACAACTTTCAAAGCAGGAGAATGATGGCTGAGCGGAGTTGAAGCCACCATTTGGAGTTTTTAGATACTAAAAGGTTCTCGACGGCGGAGGAATTTGACCTCAGCTATTTTTAAATAGGCCTAAATAATTATTTTACGGTTTCCCGTAATAGTGAAATGATTTTTTTATTTATATTTGACAAAACTTTAACCGTGAAAAAACTGTTTCTCCTTACTGCCCTCTATGGTATCTTTTCCTTCCTGCACGCGCAGACCATTCCTAAATTTGTATACGCTGAGATCGTCGGTGAATCCAGATTTCTCAGCAATAAGGTGACCGTGTCTATTGATTACGGGCAGGCGACTTCATTTTTTGAGAATACGAAAGTGAAAAATGAGGACGGAAGCAACCGGAAGTTTAATTCCATGAGTATTTTGGGATGGAGAATTATATAACATAATAATTATTATTGAAAATCTAATTTATGAGCGAAACTACATTAGAAATTAATTTAGATGAAGATTACAAAATAAGGATTGAAAAAGGAAATACTTTCAATGATTCGATTTTTAAAAATGTATACAAAAGCGCACTAAGTAATATTGCTGAAATTATAAAACAAAGTGAAAATAGCTTATGTTCCAAATATGATGATTTTAATAATATAATAGCATTTACTGGTGAAAGAGGTAAAGGAAAATCCTCATCAATGATTTCTTTTAGAGATGCATTAATTGATAAAAATTCTGAAGATCATAAAACTTTTTTTTATATATCAGAGACTGAAAATTTTCATTATAATCTTATAGGAAACAAAAGATTTGCTGATATTGATATTATTGATCCATCACTATTTAGAGGAGAAAGTATTTTTGAAATAATTTTAGCAAAGATGTTTCAAAAATTTCAAGATGGATTAAATAATTCTAACTGGAATTTTAATCAAGATGACAAAAGAGAATTATTAAAACACTTTCAAAATGTTTTTCAAAATTTACAGATAATTAATAGCGACCCTAAAGAGTTGTACAAAAAGGATTCTATTGAAGCTTTAAGCAAGCTTGCTATAAGTAGTAATTTAAGAGTCGGATTTAAAAATTTGGTTAAATGTTATTTAGAAAAATTTGAAAACAACAAAAATTTTTTGCTTATAGCAATAGATGATTTTGATTTGAATTTTTCTAATACATATCCTATGTTAGAAGATATCCGACAATTTTTGATTCAGCCGAACATTGTGATATTAATATCTATCAATAAAAGCCAGCTGTCAGAAAGTATATATAATAATTTTTTAGGTGAATTAAATAGTAAGTATACCGTTGATAAAAATATATTTAGAAATAGAACTAGTAAATATATTGAAAAAATTATACCTATAAGTCGAACAATTGAATTGCCTAATTTTATTTTGGAAGATGGAGCAAACATAATTAATATTGTAGAAATTAAAAAGTTAAGCGATACTACCAAATATTCTCTCAAAGAAACTAATATTAGAAACTTTTATGAATTCTTAATTTTTTATTTGAGCTCTAAACTGAATATATTGATAACCAATCACAGTTTTAGAAAAAATTTAATTATTCCGAAAACATTAAGAGAAATAAAGGAACTTATACAAAATGCTTATAGTGGAGACTATAATGTTTTTAAAAAATATATTTTAATAAAAAGCCATAACGATTTAAGCCGTGAGTACTCTAAATTATTTTCTAGTATAGAAACTAATGAAGGTGCAATTTTACTTATAATACAGCAATTTTTTATTGATGAATTAGGAGATTTCATTGATCCTCGAGTAATAGAGTTGATAGATGGATATAATCCAGATTATGTTTCTATTGGGGATATTATATCATTATTTGAAAATATCGAAAAAAACGTAAGAGTTAATGATGTTGAGAAGCTAATGTTTATAGATTATACAAAAATTTTAGTTTCGTTATTAATATCGCACAGAAATTTACTTAAAAATACTAATAGATTTTTACATAATGGAATTCATTTACGATTGCCACGTGAGTATAATGTTAGAAGAGATTGGGTGAAATTCAGTATTGATACTAAATTAAGTGAGTTTCATAAAAGTAGTTCTAATTTTTTAATTTTTTCCCTGATTCATATATACGGTGATACTGATTACGATTATAGAAAATCAACGCATAATTATTTCTTTAGATTTTACGAAAATTTCAGTCAAGGTGTGCTTGATCCCTTTGCTATTTTTACAAATTATCGTGAATTTAGAAATTATATGCTATTTGAAAATTTTGAAAATACCTCTGAGTTAGAAGAGATGATTGAAGATTATGATGAAATATTTTTAAACAAATTGGACGATCCTGCATTTGCAAAAGAATTCTTAGATGGTATCAGTAATTACGCATTTGCTTATCGAGGTAAGTTACCTGATTATTTTCATCTTATGCTTATTTATATGTATGATGGAGGGATATATTCCTTACGTCGTATGAAGAGAAAAAATCCCAATTTAGTAAATGACGAATTAATTAAAGTATATGTTAAATTCCCTTTATTTAAAATTTGGAAGAGAGAGGTAGATGATTCAAACAGTATTGTTAGAAAAGTTGTTAACGATATGTATAATTCATCAAAAATAGATAACACTAAGAAGAAAAAAAATCAGAGTATAAATAAAATAATTACAGATTATCTGAAGAAGGATTTGTGGAATAAAAGAACTTTAACATATTTCAAAAGCAAAGTGACAAATATTGATCCTAATTCATATATTATAAAATTGATAGAGGATTTATATGATAAGGTAGATATCATTACAGACGAAGATAAAAGAACAATTATATTAAAAAATTTTAATAATGCAATATTAAATAGAACAAGTAATGGATAATCTTCGCAAATCAATACGTTTGCTATTCACAGATTATTGTTCAGACTTTATATTAAGAAAAAAAGATTCAAATACTTACATAAATGTAGATAGCTTTGTAGAAAAGGGGTTTAAAGCCTTCTCAAATTATTCTGTAGATGAAATTCGAAATTTATATCATAAGCTTGATTCTGATTGGTTTCATGATGTTCATCAGGAAAAAAGTAAAAACTATTTTCATATCCTTAATCACTTTACTTCAAAAGTTTTAGTAGAGCAGGATTTGGAACCGTTCGTTGTATATGAACATTTACTCAAATGGCGAGATTTATCCTATTATATCGGAGAAGACATACTCACTACCTCATTTTTTGCATATCTGGATAGCAGGTCTCAAAGGAAGCGAGATTTTTTCTCATGGCGGGCAACAGCATTTTCTGATAATAAAAGACTTCATCAATTAATGAAAAAAGGTTTAGCTGAAAATCATTTTCATTTAAAAGGTTCAGGACCCGTTTTTGATCTAAGCTGGATTAATATAATGAATCATCCCACTTCTTTTGAGAAAGCATTCGAGGATCTGAAAAAAGAAATAAGTCTGTTAACAAAAACCTCTAATGCTTCACAAAGTTCAAAAAAAGAACTCAAAGTACTTGTATATAAAGCAGCTTATATACGATATGAATTATTTAGATTTATAAATAAAATAGATGAAAATAAGCAATTTATCATAGACATTTCAAAAGAAAGTAACCTCTCTGAATCTTTTGATTTACTGATGAATATGCATGAGCTTTCAAACAATATTAAAGTGTTGAGATTTGATCTTGGGCATCAGTTCGAACATAGAGGAAATGTTGAAATTATAGATTATGCAATTGCTAAAAATATTCATGTTCAGAATCTTGAAAAATCTTATGTGTTTTACGGAGAGAGAAAACTGATATATGACTGTTTTAAATTAATATATGCAGGATACAAAGATTTCCAATCATATATCCATTTACTTCATGCCTATTTGTTAATTAAGGCTCAATTCAGAGCTGAGCTTATTCAAGTCAATGATAAAGTTGGATTTGGTAACTTTTCCATGTATCAGGATCGAAAAGAGTTTTTCTTACCTGATGATTCTATTTATCATACTGCTTTTATGAATTTGGCAGTGCATGATACCAAATCGCATAGCAAAATTAATTCTTTTGAACTAAGAGTGGCTCCAAAGGATGATGTAGTAAAATTAAAATCAAGTTTAGGAGGATATAATAAAGCATTAGATCATCAAGCTATTTTGTCAAAACAATTGAGTGGTTTATTATCTGATGACGATAATAAATTTAATTTAAAAGAGCATAATCTTTTTTATACCATACATTATATTAAAAGAGGAGAGACAAAAGAATATTCTGATTTATCCCACGAAATATTATGCAGACATCATGATTTAAGGCTCGAAGTCAAAAAACAATCAATAGCAATAAGTCAACTTCGCGAAAGTTATTCGGAAGTTTCAGATTTTATTCGGGGAATAGATGCAGCTTCCAGTGAATTCAAAGCTAGCCCTGAAGTTTTTGCTCAAGGATTTAGATATTTAAAGAATCATAAACTAAAAGGACAATTTAATCATTTAAAAGATAAATTGGAAGAACCTAAGATCTATGCAACCTATCATGCCGGAGAAGATTTTTATGACTTAGTAGATGGTTTAAGAGCAATTGATGAATGTATCCGTTTTTTAAATCTTATTCAAGGAGACCGAATTGGACACGCATTAGCTCTAGGAATTGATGTCAAGGAATATTACAACTTTAAACAATTGAAACTAATATTACCAAAACAGATTGTATTAGATAATATCGTTTGGCTATTGGCTAAGATTAGAAAATTTGGCATCAGTATTCATCGAAATGAGGTAAATAGACTCGAAAAATTATATGAAAATCTTTTCTATGAGTTATACATTTCAAATTTTGGCGAAGGGAGTTTATTGTGGCAAAAATATATACCACATGCAACTTACTTCGATGCATGGAAATTAAGAGGTGATGATCCATATTTATATTTAAATAATCTGAAAGATAATATATATAAAAAATCAAATCTGACTTATTGGGAAAGATGTCGTATTAATGAAGAGTATCCAAAAAATAAAAATACCAGAGATAATATTGATATAAAAGCATTGTATCAGGAGTATCACTTTAATCCGAAGATAAAAAAAGCAGGATCACAGATAAAACAATTTGAAATTTCTCATGCTTACATGGAACTGGTAGAAGCGGTACAATTTAATTTAATGCATGATCTAAAGAATAGGAATATTTCTATTGAGACAAATCCTACATCCAATTATCTTATCGGGACTTTTAAGAGATATGCCAAGCATCCAATAACAAAGTTTTTCAATTTAGGATTGGAATTAGATCATGAGAAAATCAGGAATTGTCCTCAACTTTCAGTATCTATTAATACGGATGATCAAGGAATCTTTTCTACTTCCTTAGAAAATGAATTTGCATTGATGGCAATAGCCTTAGAAAAAGAGAAAGATGAGAATGGTAATTTAAAATACAATTCTTCCATGATTTATGAATGGCTGGAAAGAATTAGATTGATGGGAATTGGGCAGAGCTTTAAAAATTAAAATTTAAACAATAATCAAATAATTAAAATGAAGGGATATTATAAGCTACAAATGAAAAATGATAGCACAAAAGTTAATCATGTGGATGAAGTTATTGCTGATAACCGAATAACATCACATATTGATTATGCGGGACCGGGATTCGAAAATTTAAATAAAGGAGATATTGTCTTAGTTCATAAAGGCAGCTATCCACATAGTTTAGTAGAAGTTTTGTATAAAATATCTGATGAAAATGAGATAAGTGGTGCCAGTTTCGGAATTGATTATAGAGTGGATGTAAAATCACTTTTTTCTGAATTAGATAATACTTTAGATTTTAAGAAACAGAATAAACAAATAGGATATGATGGAACATTTAATCCATTACATGATAATACTTCAAAGACGTTTTTATTTATAAAATCCTGGTATGACTATATTGAAAAAAGGAACTATATCAGTGAATTAAAAAAAATAATATTTTACAAAAAGCAAATTATCTTACAAGGCCCTCCAGGAACTGGTAAAACAAGATTGGCAAAACAAGTTGCTGATAATATCATTAATAATAACCCTCAAAATTTATCGCCAAAAGAATTAATTGAGAATTTTTTTAAATCAGGTAGATCGGATGAGAAATATAATGAAAATTTTAAAAGTAGGCTTGAAGAATTTTATGAGTACTTTCCTAAAAATCAATTTTCTAAAATGGATATAGATGATTATTGTATTGGAAGAAATAATAGTACTAATTTCTGCTGGTGGATAGAGAGAGGTTTGGATAAATATGGAAAATTTACCCCCGGCAACTCTGGCAATTATTTAATTTACTATAGCAAAGAAGATGAAGATTATAGGTTAACTAAATTCCCTGGAAAAAGTATTTCTGATATACTACCTCTTATAAAAGATGCATTAAATAAATTATCTGAAAATGAGGACATTGTTCAAGCGTCAAAATTGTTTGGGGATAGTTTTATTATTAAAATTCTTAATTCATATTATCCTGAGAAGTATTTTCCAATTAATGGCAGAACTTCATTAGTCAATTTAATGAAGATTTTTGATAAGCCATTTAAAAAAATTGCTACAATTGAACTAAATAAATCAGTTCAAAATATTTTTGATGAATATAAAAATAAATATCCGTCAGATATAACGACTTTAGATTTCATGCATTTTTTATATTCTAGATTTGACCTTAAAAATGACGGAAATTTATATGAAGATTCAAGAAAAGTTGATGTTTCCAGAAAACCTACTTTAATTCAATTTCATCCAAGTTATACCTATGAAGATTTTGTAAAAGGAATTGTTGCAAAACCTAATGAAAAAGGAGGTGTGATCTACAAAGCAGAAAATAAAATGCTTGCAAAATTGGCAAATGATGCAATAGATTATCCTAATAATAATTATGTTTTCATAATCGATGAAATCAATCGCGCCAATCTCTCATCTGTTTTGGGAGAACTTATATATGCTTTGGAATACCGTGGAGAAGAAGTAGAATCTATGTACGAAGTGGATGGTTCACAAAAATTGATTCTTCCTCCAAACCTTTATATTATAGGAACCATGAACACTGCAGACCGAAGTGTCGGGCATATTGACTATGCTATCCGAAGAAGGTTTGCATTTGTTGACATTTTACCGAAAAACTTAACAACGGAGTTTGGAAATGACTTTAAAAAAGATATTTTTATCAAAGTTTCAGAACTATTTATTGAAAATTATAATCCAGAAATAGAGTATAGACCGGAAGAAAGCAGATTGAACAGGTCACAGCATCTTTCAGAGGAATTTGAACCGAAAGATGTTTGGTTAGGCCATTCTTATTTTATTCAGTATTATGAACAGGATGCTAACGGAATTAAGGATGTCAATCAACCTATAGATTTTACATTAAGGCTTGAATATGAAATAAAACCTATCCTCAGGGAATATGTTAAAGATGGAATTTTAAAACCAAGTGCTTTAAAAATAATTGAAAATCTTGGAAAATAGAATACTGGTTCTTAAAGAGCACAATCATTTTTATTATAGCAAATGTTGTCAGCAATATCTGAAAAGAGTTTATGATTGGAAAGATAATTTAGTTACTCCCAAATCATTTCTTTTCAGAAATGATGAAAATGCTATATGTTTTAAGGTTTCAGCAGATGTAAAAGAAAATCAGATAAACTTCTTACAATTTGAAACGTCCTATTATATCGGATTGCAATATATTCCTGAATGGGATCTTCCTGTATTGGTTGAACCGAAGATGAATAATGACAGTCATCAACTCAATTTTGTTAAGATATTGACTGAAGCATTGCAGGAACCTAAGAACTTTAATCATCTGGACGGATTGATGGAAGTGGATTTCAATTCTGAATGGATTGAAGTGCCGTCAAAACACAGGGTTGAACTGACTCCTTTTCTGATGATTCAGTTTTTAATGGCAGTTAAACAGATTGTAAGAAAGGGCTTAAAGAAATCATATTACCAAAAGACTGAGAATCTCAGAAGCAGAGTGAAAGGTAAAATATTGGTCGGTCAGCAGTTGAAACAAAATGTTTTTAAACATCGACTTACTCATACCGTCTGTTCTTTTCAGGAATTTGGTTTTGATACGGAAGAAAACCGGTTTCTAAAATATGTACTGCAGGCTATTTACTCGTATGCCGGAAGCTTAGAGCCAGTTCTCAAAGCTCAGGTATTAGAATTGGTACAGTACAATCTTGCTGCTTTTCAACAGGTTAACAGTCAGAAATTCACATCTTATGACAAAGTAGAAAGTAATCCCTTTTATAAAGTTTACAACAATGCATTCGGATTAGGAAACCAGATCCTGAAACTTATAAGCCATAGCTATGGAAGTATAAGTGGTGATAACAAAAAACATCCGCCACACTGGATCGATATGAGTAAATTATTTGAATTGTATGTTTTTAAAAAGCTCAGGGAAAGATTTACCGGAGCTGGTGAAGTGAAATACCATGAAAAAAGGCACTACCAGGAACTTGATTTTATCATCAACGAAAAAAAAGGAAATGGGATAAAAGCAGTGGTCGATGCCAAATATAAACCCCGTTATAAAGAAGGAAATCCAACCAAAGAAGACGCAAGGCAACTGTCTGGATATTCCAGATTGAACAGTGTTTATAAGGAGTTAGGAATTACTGATGATCAGATCATTCCGGTATATTTTGTTTATCCAAAAGGATTAGGAGAAATAACGGAAATTCATAAACAGAATGTCGAAGATATTGAAATTGCTCCAGAAAAAAATGATATTGCTATTTTACAATCTTCAGGTATAACTAAAGTAAAAGCTTACAGAACCATGTATATGCAGGAAATTGAACTGCAGACATTGCCCATTTAAGTTTAAATGTGAAAGTATTATAAAAGCCTGAGAACCCTCAGGCTTTATTATTTCTCAATCAACTTTTCCATCATCTTAATCTGCTCATCCTTAGCCTTCAGCAACTCCGAATTCAGCCGTTTAATCTCTTCCAAAGCCTCAATCCATTTTTCGATAGGATTTACAGTAGGGTAGTAGCTAAATAAAGAATTGCCGGAAGCATGATCGTTGTTATTAACGGTATTCGAAATAATATTAATCGCCTGCTCCTCATCAAAATTCTGAAAAGCTTCCACGGGAATGTTCAGCACCTCAGAGATTTTTTGCAGCAGGGCTTCTTCCACCACGCTTTTCTGTTCGAGAAGGGAGATTTTCTTCTGGTTCCAGTCTTCGCCGAGGTCGAAGGCGAGGGCTTCCTGCTTGATGCCCAGCATTTCCCTGAATCGTTTGATGTTGCGTCCCTGGTGTATTTTCTGTTCCATGTGTTTTTGTTTTAATAAGTTGTAAAGATACGGCAGTTCCGTGGTCAATCGGAAGGGTAAAACTAACAATTATCCGGTAAAAATCCTAATCCCGCAACTACAATATCCGTTTCAGGAATAGGATACCTGACGGCAGCTATCGTACTTCGTCCCTGAAAACATAGAGATATGAAAAAGAAAAAACCGGATTTCGATGCCGCGTTCTGGGCAGGACGTACCGGAAGCAATCCGCTCCCATTGTTCGATGCATTTTTCAGTACCTACCCGCTGAGCGAGGCGAAAGAACACCTGTCTTCGTTGATGACGTATGCCGTGAAAAGGAAAGTGCTTTCGGAAAAGGATCCTTCGGTGGTCTTTCACTTTTATCTTTCGCTTCGGTCCTTCATCCGGGCGGCCCGCCACCTCAGCCTGACCTCCGGGAAATACAGGTTCAACAATCCCAAGGAACATCCGTCGCATCTAAAACAGGGAACTTTATCGGAGGAGGAATATGCAGACCCGTTCCTGGTCTTCCGGAGCGCGTTTGACGACCACCGCCTGGCAGCATTCGATCATTTTATTACCGGGATTGCCTATTTTTCCCTGGGGCCTTACGGGATTACCCTGAAGGGAACAGCATTTCCCATTTCCTCTACCTGCAGAAAATGCTGGATGCCGCGCAGATTATTCTGGAACGGGGATGGAGGATATAAAAGGATTCGATAAACGCCGGTTTGCCGTTTGAAATTCATCAGTTCTCGATACAAAATTCTTTCAGAATTTCACTCGAACTGACGGCTGTGGTTCATCGGTTGACGGGTACAGGATTTTCTCAGGAATTCACCAGTTCTCGATACAAAATTCTTTCAAAATTTCACTCGAACTGACAACCGTGATGTATTGATTTATACAAAAAAGATCTGCGTAATCAGCACAATCCGCGAGAGATTTTTCAACGCAAAGGTTTTAGTCTAAATGTGCATATTTCAAGTGAGCAAAGAAGGAATCAGCAAGCTGATTGATGACGCGTACGTATAAGCTTCGCGGAGCAAATTTATTTGCCTTATCTATATAAAAATCAGCGTTATAAAAATCATCTTTGCATTAAAAAACTGCGTACAAAAAAATCAGCACAATCAGCACAATCCGCGAGAGATTTTTCAACGCAAAGGTTTTAGTCTAAATGTGCATATTTCAAGTGGGCAAAGAAAGAATCAGTAAGCTGATTGATGAAGCGTACGTATAAGCTTCGTGGAGCAAATTTATTTGCCTTTGCCATCTAAAAATCAGCGTTATAAAAAATCATCTTTGCGTTAAAAACTGTGTACAAAAAAAATCTGCAAAATCAGCACAATCAGCGTGCGACTATTTACGCAAAGGTTTTATTGTAAACCTACATGCATATTTCAAGTGAGCAAAGAAAGAATTAGTAGGCTGATCGACGAAGCGTAGTTATGAAAGATCTTTAATGTAAAAGTCCGGAATTCTTTATCCTTACACAATACTCACTCCCCAGAAACCTCGGATCCCCGTGCTTCTCCGACCAGAATCCGTCCAGCACATCGGAGATGAGGCAGCGGTAAACGGCGACACCCTTATAAGTTTTGTCTTCCCCTTCGTAGCGGAAGTTGATCACCAGGATGCCGTCTCTGTAGAACCCGGTGCCGTGCTGTTCGTGGTCACCGATAAGCCATTGGGCAAGAATGCGGTGGTTCTCATCCAAGGAAAGGGTAAGGAAGCCGTGATAGGTCACGGCGTCGGTGGCTTCCTGGTTGCTGCCCTGGACAATATAGCTGCCCACCAGATCGTGTACGGTCATGAATGTTCGGTTTTAGAGTATACAAAAATAAAGATTCCGGCAGCCATTTCCAACCGGCCTGAACCCGTGGAACGGATATAAAAATTATTTTGGCTCCAGATCAGGCGGATTTCGCAGATTTTTCTAGAATTGTGACATTTGTTCTTTGCTGATGTGAAAGGTTGGAAATACGCAAAGTCGCGAAGAATAATGAAAACAAGCGTGGTATAAGGCGCAAGGAATTTGGCAGAGCCAAATTTTAATGCCGCTGGCTGTGATTTATTTTTCAAGTCTTATGATTATAGTATGGGTACGCAGCATTCAATTTTATCTTCGATAAAATCTTTGCGCCTTATATCCCATAAAGCATGCAAAACCTCTTGCGCCATTGCGCTTTTCCAACAATAAGCAAGTTGTAAGGAACTCCGCTAGCTTTTATAAGTGAAACAGTTTGTGCTGAGCCTGTCGAAGCAGCTCTGTAAAACTTAAAACGGCTTGAATTAAAAAATATCTGCGTCCTTCGTGTTCAGACAAAACAGGGTAATGTTTAAATTCGCAAAGCCGCAAAGATTACTGGAAAATAACTGTGGTGTAAGGCGCAAAGAATTTGACACTGTCAAATTTAATACTGCTAAAATTGATGTTTTATAATATCTGTTTTCACAATTACTCAGCGTCCAACAATTTTATCAAAGATAAAATCCTTGCGTCTTTTTTGCATAAAGTATCCAAAAAACCTCTTGCGCCTTAGCGTTTTTCCAACAATAAGCCAGCTTTAACCAGCTTCGCAAGCTTTTATAAGTAGAAAAGTTTATGCTG
>JAAIGF010101482.1_pt1 | contig 23677 bp, 20 predicted proteins | sample 6487441 | NCBI WGS metagenome assembly JAAIGF01 (sample SAMN13974129, study PRJNA590717) | phyllosphere metagenome | biome: pepper field; feature: multiple bacterial spot infested pepper fields; material: pepper leaves; isolation source: leaves from pepper fields | host: Capsicum annuum ... | reverse complement strand
GCAACCTCACCGACTGGATGGCGGGCGAGGGCAAGGACGTAACCAACCCCGGTCTCGACCTGAAGGACTTCATCGGCACCAAGTTCACCACGGCACCGGATGGCAAGCTTTACCAGCTTCCCGACCAGCAGTTCGCAAACCTTTACTGGTTCCGCTATGACTGGTTCAACGATGCCAAGAACAAGGCCGACTTCAAGGCCAAGTATGGCTACGACCTCGGCGTTCCAGTCAACTGGTCTGCCTACGAGGACATCGCCGAATTCTTCACCGGCCGTGAAATCAACGGCAAGAAGGTCTACGGCCATATGGATTATGGCAAGAAGGACCCGTCTCTCGGCTGGCGCTTCACCGATGCATGGCTTTCCATGGCCGGTAACGGCGACAAGGGCCTGCCGAACGGTCTGCCCGTCGATGAGTGGGGCATCAAGGTCAACGAAAAGTCCCAGCCGGTCGGCTCCTGCGTTGCACGCGGTGGCGACACCAACGGCCCTGCCTCAGTCTACGCAATTCAGAAATATCTCGACTGGTTGAAGGCTTACGCGCCTCCAGCAGCGCAGGGCATGAACTTCTCCGAATCCGGCCCGGTTCCGGCGCAGGGTGAAGTCGCGCAGCAGATTTTCTGGTACACCGCCTTTACCGCAGATGCGGTCAAGAAGGGTCTGCCCGTCGTCAACGAGGATGGCACGCCGAAGTGGCGCATGGCGCCCTCTCCGCACGGCGTTTACTGGAAGGATGGCATGAAGCTCGGCTACCAGGACGTCGGTTCCTGGACGCTGATGAAGTCCACCCCGACAGACCGCGCCAAGGCTGCATGGCTCTACGCGCAGTTCGTCACCTCCAAGACGGTGGACGTGAAGAAGGCTCATGTCGGCCTCACGCTCATCCGTGAATCGACCATCAACCACGAGAGCTTCACCAAGCGCGCCAAGGATCTCGGCGGCCTGATCGAATTCTACCGCTCGCCAGCCCGCGTTCAGTGGTCTCCGACCGGCACCAACGTTCCTGACTATCCAAAGCTCGCGCAGCTGTGGTGGCAGGCCGTGGGTGATGCCTCTTCCGGTGCGAAAACCGCTCAGGAAGCCATGGACTCGCTTTGCGCTGAACAGGAAAAGGTCATGCAGCGCCTGGAACGCGCAGGCGTTCAGGGCGACAAGGGCCCGAAACTGGCTGAAGAGCACGATCTGGAATACTGGAACAAGGATGCCGTATCCAAGGGCCACCTCGCGCCTCAGCTGAAGATCGCAGACGAGAAGGAAAAGCCGGTCACCGTCAACTATGACGAACTGGTGAAGAGCTGGCAGAAGTAATTCTGCGCTTCACAGCAAAAAGAGCCGGGGCGAACCTCGTCGCGGCTTTTCACGTTGTTAGCGCCAGCCAAGTTCCGGCGCGACATATTTCAGGATCGCATCCAGCGCATGGACATTATACTCCACGCCAAGCTGGTTCGGGATCGTCAAAAGAAGCGTATCGGCTTCAGCGACAGCCTCATCCTTTGCCAGTTCCTTGACCAGTTCTTCCGGTTCTGCCGCATAGGAGCGCCCGAAAATCGCGCGCGTATTGGCATCGATATAACCGATGCTGTCGCTTTCCTTACCGCCACGACCGAAATAGGCACGGTCCCGGTCATCGACCAGCGCGAAGATGCTGCGGCTGACGGAAACGCGTGGTTCACGCGTATGGCCCGCTTCTTTCCAGGCTTCTCGGTAGGCTCTGATCTGCGCTGCCTGCTGGACATGGAACGGCTCGCCCGTTTCATCATCCTTCAAGGTAGAGCTTTGCAGGTTCATGCCCTGCTTTGCGGCCCAAACTGCGGTGGCGTTGGAACCTGCGCCCCACCAGATACGATCACGAAGCCCTTCCGAGTGCGGCTCCAGCCGTAGCAAACCCGGAGGGTTGGGGAACATGGGCTGCGGATTGGGTTCGGCAAAGCCCTGGCCTCTCAGAACCTCGAGGAATATCTCCGCACTGCGTCTTCCCATGTCGGCATCGGATGCACCTTCGCCCGGATTGTAGCCAAAGTAGCGCCAGCCATCGATAACCTGCTCCGGCGAGCCACGGCTCAAGCCAAGCTGCAAACGTCCATCCGAAATCAGGTCGGCAGAGCCTGCATCTTCCGCCATGTAAAGCGGATTTTCGTAACGCATATCGATGACTGCCGTGCCGATCTCGATCTTGCTCGTGCGTGCACCAACGGCTGCCAGCAGCGGAAACGGCGATGCAAGCTGACGGGCGAAATGATGGACGCGGAAATAGGCGCCATCGACGCCGATTTCTTCCGCGGCGACGGACAGTTCAATCGACTGCTGCAACACGTCCTTGGCGGAACGAGCCTGCGAATGCGGGCCGGGACTCCAGTGCCCGAAGGACAAAAAACCAATCTTCTTCATGATGTACCACCTGCTTGCGCATATGTTTCGTTGGTTCACATATAGTGCGCCATCGGCAAGATGTACGGAGAAGATTAGTGAACAGTCCGTTCAGGCCTGCGCACGCGAATTCAGTCCTTGCGACATAACGGCTGGTTCCGCCTCGCCACCCGCATTCACCATAGCGCCTGCAAGCTGACGGAAGGTTACGACGCCAGACGGCTGTCCAGAACCATCGATCACCACGGCCAGATCACGCCCATCGCCCGCCAGAAGCCGCATCGCATCCTCAACGCTGGTGCCTGATGCAATGGGCCTGCCATCTGGTACGGCCACGCCTCGCAAGGGGCTCATCACGGCGTCAACATTGATGACCCTGCCCCGGTTCACTTCCTTGACGAAGCTTTCGATGTAGTCATCTGCGGGTCTGAGCACGATATCCTGGCTCGTTCCCTGCTGGATCACTTCGCCATCGCGCAAAATTGCGATCTGGTCTCCCAGTCGGAGTGCCTCATCAAGATCATGCGTGATGAAAACGATCGTCTTTTTGATTTCGCTTTGAATATCCAGAAGCACCGTCTGCATGTCCGTGCGGATCAATGGATCAAGCGCGGAATAGGCTTCATCCATCAGGAGCACCGGCGCATCATTGGAGAGCGCCCGCGCAAGGCCAACGCGCTGCTGCATACCGCCGGACAGCTGGTTGGGATATCGCTGCTCGAAGCCTTTCAGCCCCACGCGCTCCAGCCAGCGCATGGCGATATCGACGCTCTTGGCGCGCGACACGCCCTGCACCTCAAGCCCGTAAATCGTGTTATCGAGAACATTCCGGTGAGGCAGAAGCGCGAATTTCTGGAATACCATGGCCGTCTGGTGCCTGCGAAATTCGCGCAACTCCTTCGGCGCCATCTTCACAACATCCACACCATCCACCAGCACCTCGCCAGCCGTTGGATCGATCAGCCGGTTGATGTGACGTATGAGCGTGGATTTACCGGAACCGGACAGACCCATGATGACCTGAATGCAGCCGGATGGAATATCGATATTGATATCCCGAAGGCCCAGCACATGCCCGTGCCGCGCGTTCAATTCGCTCTTCGTCAGGCCATTGCGCACGGCCTCGACATGCTTCTCGGGATTGGCGCCGAATATCTTGTAAAGATTGCGGATTTCGATACCGCCGAAACCGTCAGCCATGGGCAATCTCCTGATGTTTCTGGAGCCGCTTGCCGTAGGCCTGGCTGATCCGGTCGAAAATGATGGCAATGCCTACGATGGCAAGGCCGTTGAAGATGCCGAGCGTAAAATATTGGTTCGCAATGGCCTTGAGCACCGGCTGACCCAGCCCCTGCACGCCGATCATAGATGCGACAACCACCATGGCAAGCGCCATCATGATCGTCTGGTTGATACCGGCCATGATCGTCGGTAGCGCCAGTGGCAACTGCACCTTGAAAAGCTTCTGCCAGCCTGACGAGCCAAAGGCATCCGCCGCTTCCAGCACATCCTTGTCCACCAGACGGATACCGAGATCGGTCAGACGGATTATCGGCGGGATGGCGTAGATGACGACGGCAATCAGCCCCGGAACCTTGCCGATGCCGAGCAGCATCACCACGGGAATGAGATAGACGAAGCTCGGCATTGTCTGCATCACATCCAGCACAGGGTTGACGAAACGCTGAAACCGGTTGGACCGCGACATGGCAATGCCGATGGGCAGACCGATGCAGATGGAAAGAACCGTGCAGACGAAGATCATCGAGATCGTTCGCATAGTGTCCGTCCACATATCGAAATAGCCGATGGCCAGAAGCGTGAGGAGACAGCCGAGCACGATCTTGACGCTGCGGCTTGCGAACCACGCGATGGCCAGAATAATCAGAATGATGATCGGCCACGGCGTCTGCGTCATGAAGCGCTCTGCCGAAATCAGAAACTGCTGCAACGGAGAAAAGAAGTTTTCGATGCTGCCGCCCCAGGCGCGGGTAAATTCGCGGAAGCCGTCATCGATCATCTTCTTGAGGTTCCGAAGAGCCTCGTCATCCATATGCGGAAACGAATAAAACCAGTCCATATCATCCCCTTCACAGTGACGCCCGTCACCCATGGCGTGACATGCGGCAGGTAGATGCCGCATGTCGTTTCGCTTTACCGACCGGCTTTCAGGCGGTCGGCGGGGAATTCATCAGAGCGACGCCTTTACCTTTTCGGCAACTTCAGGCGATACCCATTTCGTCCAGACGTCCGGGTTCTCCTTCAGGAAGTGCTTGGCGCCATCTTCGCCGGTCGCCTGATTATCGGTCATCCAGGCCATCAGCTTGTTCACCGTGGCGTTGCTCCACGAGCGCTTGTTAAGATAGTCCATCACCTCAGGACCGGCCTCTTCGGAGAAAGGCTTAGCCACCAGCGTCACGACCTTGTCCACCGGCCAGTCATTCGGCTTCGGGTCGGGGCAATCTGCCACCGTGTTGCAACGCTTCCACTCAGTGGCATCCGCCGGAACGCCATGCGCCAGCTTCACCATTTCGTATTTGCCCAGAAGCGCGGTCGGTGACCAGTAATAGCCCACCCACGGCTGCTTGCGCTCGTAAGCCTTGGCAATGGAGCCGTCCAGACCGGCGGAGGAGCCGCTGTCGATGAGGTTGAAGCCAGCCTTTTCCGCGCCATAAGCCTTGTAAAGCTGCGCGGTGACGACCGTGCCGCCCCAGCCCTGCGGGCCATTCACGATGGCGCCCTTGCTGGGGTCTTCAGGATCGGGAAAGAGCTTCGGGTTCTTCAGCATGTCGCCGATTGTCTTGATGTCCGGGTGCTCATCGGCGAAGTATTTGGGTATCCACCAGCCCTGAATACCGCCATCCGGCAGGGCTGTCGCGGCAACCACCAGCTTGCCCTCGTCCACACCACGCTTGACGATATCCGGCAGCGTATCCACCCAGGCTTCCGGCGCGATATCCGGCTGTCCCTTTTCAACCATCGAAGTGATGGTCGGCACCGTATCGCCAACGGTGATGTCCGCGCTGCAGCCATAGCCTGCGTTCAATATGATCTTGTCGATGTTGGAAAGCACTTCCGCGCTTTGCCAGTTCATGCTGGCGATGGTCGGGCTACCGCACTCGGCAGCGCTGGCGGCGGAGACGCCGCCCAAGAGCCCGAATAGCAGACAGGTCGATGCAAGCAGTCTATTCATATCTGTTCCCTTTATTGGCGGCATTTATGCGAAGGCCGGGAACGCCGCTTGAACCCGACCCAATTCTTGTCTTTTGCAAGTTTGGTCAGGATGATGGCTTGAAGACCGCCGACAGCCTGCGCAGAAAGCGACGGCTTTTCGCTTAACTACGACAGCTTCTAATGTTTGAATGTCTGAATAAAAGGCTGAGTCGGGCACAACCGAGCCCCCGAACACCCCCTCAAACCACCGTTTTTCGGGTGCCACACAAAAAAGATTCGATCCAAATCGTTTGAAAAATCTTTCGCGTCAAAAAACGCTTGGAGAGTTATCCCCTTCAAGACAATAGTGTTTCCCGTGATGAGAAATCGATCACCTACTCGGTTCATAGGTCATCGACAATGACGGAAAACAACTAACTAGGGAGAAATAGCTTGGCACGAATTACGCTCCGCCAATTGCTCGATCATGCTGCGGAATACGAATACGGCGTACCTGCTTTCAACATCAATAATATGGAACAGGCCCTGGCCATCATGGATGCTGCCAGCGAGACCAATTCTCCTGTCATCATGCAGGCATCGCGCGGTGCGCGTGCATATGCACACGACATCATGCTGAAGCACATGATGGATGCAGTGGTTGAAATCTACCCTGATATCCCTGTCTGCGTTCACCTCGACCACGGCAATGAGCCGGCAAACTGCATGACGGCAATTCAGGCTGGCTTCACATCGGTCATGATGGATGGCTCGCTGAAGGCAGATGGCAAGACGCCGGGCGATTGGGAATACAATGTCGGTGTGACACGTCAGGTCACCGACATGGCGCATTACGGCGGCATTTCCGTCGAAGGCGAACTCGGCGTGCTCGGCTCGCTGGAAACCGGCATGGGTGAAGCGGAAGACGGCCATGGTGCAGAAGGCGTGCTCTCGCACGACCAGCTTCTGACCGACCCTGATGAAGCGGTAAAGTTCGTCAAGGAAACGAAGGTCGATGCTCTGGCCGTTGCCATGGGCACCAGCCACGGCGCCTACAAGTTCACGCGTCGCCCGGATGGCAGCGTTCTTGCCATGAGCGTCATCGAGGAAATTCACCGCAAGCTGCCGAACACGCACCTTGTGATGCATGGTTCTTCTACCGTTCCGCAGGACCTTCAGGACATCATCAACGCTTACGGCGGCGCGATGAAGCCGACCTTCGGCGTTCCGATCGAGGAAATCCAGCGCGGCATCAAGAACGGCGTTCGCAAGATCAACATCGATACCGACTGCCGCATGGCCATTACCGGCCAGATCCGCCGCGTTCTTGCAGAAGAGCCTGCGGAGTTCGATCTGCGGAAGTATCTGAAGCCTGCACGCGAAGCTATGACGAAGCTCTGCAAGGAGCGCTTCGAACTGTTCGGCACCGCAGGTCAGGCCAACAAGATCAACCCGATCCCGCTGCGTGACATGGCAAAGCGCTATGCTTCCGGCTCGCTGGATCCGGTTATTTCCTAAGGCTCTCAAGTTCGGTCTGCCGGAAGAAATTCCGGCAAACCTTTCCATCTGAACGAATATTGCTGTGTTCCGTAAAATTCAGAAGCATTTTTCTCCGCAGCCTCTGCGCGAGCATAAATGTTCGGCGACAAACGACAGGCTTCGCGCCACAATTGCCACAGAATTTACGGGAGCACATAATGACACTGCGCATCAACCAGACCGCGCCGGACTTCACGGCGGATACGACCCAGGGCCAGATCAGTTTTCACGACTGGATCGGCGATAGCTGGGCGGTCCTTTTCTCGCATCCAAAGAACTTTACGCCGGTCTGCACCACAGAGCTTGGGGCGATGGCTGGTCTGGATGCAGAGTTCAAGAAGCGCAATGTTAAGGTCATCGGCATTTCCGTCGATCCCGTGGAAAGCCACGCACAGTGGAAGCAGGACATCAAGACCGCGACCGGTTACGAGGTTGCCTACCCGCTGATCGGCGACAAGGAACTCAAAGTCGCAAAGCTTTACGACATGCTGCCGGACGATGCTGGCAACAGCTCCGAGGGCCGCACGCCTGCCGATAACGCAACGGTTCGCTCCGTTTACGTGATTGGCCCGGACAAGAAGATCAAGCTCATCCTCACCTATCCGATGACGACCGGCCGCAACTTCGATGAAATCCTCAGAACCATCGACTCCATCCAGCTGACGGCAAAGCATCAGGTCGCGACGCCCGCGAACTGGAAACAGGGTGACGACGTGATCATCACCGCTGCCGTTTCCAACGAAGATGCGATCAAGCGCTTCGGTTCGTTTGACACTGTTCTGCCGTATCTGCGCAAGACCAAGCAGCCGCAGTCCTGATATCGCCTCCCAAGCGAGCACGAGAAGAGCGACCGTTACAGGTCGCTTTTTTCGTTTCAGATGGATGGCGATTTCCTGTTGCGCGCATTCAGCGGATGACACTGGCGCCGGGGCATGGCATAGGGGCGCAAAAGTTTTGACAGTTTGGTCCCGCTCCCCATGATCCGCATCGAAAATATCAGCAAATCCGCCAGCCACCGCATTCTCTACATCGAGGCGTCCGCGGCGCTGAACCGTGGCGAAAAGGTCGGGCTTGTGGGGCCGAATGGCGCGGGCAAGACCACGCTCTTTCGCATGATCACGGGCGAGGAGCAGCCTGACGAAGGTCAGGTCGCGGCGGAAAAGAACGTCACCATCGGCTACTTCAATCAGGATGTGGGCGAAATGGCAGGCCGCAGTGCCGTGGCGGAAGCCATGGAAGGCGCTGGTCCCGTCAGCGTCGTTGCGGCCGAATTGCGCGAGCTTGAGGCCCGCATGGTGGATCCCGATCAACTTGACCAGATGGACGAGATCATCGAACGCTACGGCGAAGTGCAGGCACGTTACGAGGAGCTGGATGGCTATTCGCTTGAAGGCCGCGCGCGCGAAGTTCTAGCAGGCCTCAGCTTCAGCCAGGAAATGATGGACGGCGATGTGGGCAAGCTTTCCGGCGGCTGGAAGATGCGCGTGGCACTTGCCCGCATTCTTCTCATGCGCCCGGACGTTATGCTTCTCGACGAACCGAGCAACCATCTGGATATTGAAAGCCTGATCTGGCTGGAAAACTTCTTGAAGACCTATGACGGGGCGCTGCTGATGACATCCCACGACCGGGAATTCATGAACCGCATCGTCAACAAGATCATCGAGATCGATGGCGGATCGCTGACCACTTATTCCGGCGACTATGGTTTCTACGAGCAGCAACGTGCGCTGAACGAAAAGCACCAGCTGGCCCAGTTCGAGCGCCAGCAGGCGATGCTTGCCAAGGAGCTGAAGTTCATCGAGCGTTTCAAGGCCCGCGCCTCCCACGCAGCGCAGGTGCAAAGCCGCGTGAAGAAGCTGGACAAGATCGAGCGCGTCGAGCCCCCGCGCCGCAGGCAGACGGTCGCCTTCGAATTCCTGCCAGCTCCTCGTTCAGGCGAAGACGTTGTCTCGCTGAAAAAGGTCAAAAAGGCTTATGGCAGCCGCACCATCTATGACGGGCTGGATTTCATGATCCGCCGCAAGGAGCGCTGGTGCCTGATGGGCGTAAACGGTGCTGGCAAATCTACTCTGTTGAAACTGGTGACCGGCACTGCGGAGCCGGATGATGGCATCGTGACGATCGGCGCCAGCGTCAAGCTGGGTTACTTCGCCCAGCACTCAATGGATCTGCTGGATGGCGACGCCACCATTTTGCAATGGCTGGAACAGCGCTTTCCGAAGGCAGGGCAAGCGCCGCTTCGCGCGCTTTCCGGCTGCTTCGGCTTTACCGGCGACGATGTGGAAAAGAAGTGCCGTGTGCTTTCCGGTGGTGAAAAGGCGCGTCTCGTCATGGCCGCCATGCTGTTCGATCCGCCGAATTTCCTCGTCCTCGATGAGCCGACCAACCACCTCGATCTCGACACGAAGGAAATGCTGATCAAGGCGCTTTCAGAATATGAAGGCACGATGCTCTTCGTTTCGCACGACCGCCATTTCCTTGGCGCGCTGTCCAACCGCGTTCTGGAACTGACTCCGGATGGCATCCATCAATATGATGGCGGTTACACAGAATATGTGGAGCGCACCGGCTCGGAAGCTCCCGGCCTCGTAGCATAAAACGTCAAACGCGTTCCTTGACCAGCGATGAGGAGCGGACGGTTCTGTTGCGTCCGCGCTCCTTGGCAATCAGCAAGGCCGCATCCGCGCGGGTGACGAGCGTGTTCACTGTGCCTTGTTCCGGCGCGGATGCCAAGCCAATCGAAATGGTGACAACGCCGAGAAAACGTCCTCTATCCGAAAGCGGCGCCTTGGCCACTTTCTCTCGCAGGCTTTCTGCGAATGCGGTGGCCTCGTCTTCGCTCAGCCCATCGAGAAGCACGGTGAATTCCTCGCCGCCGAAGCGATAAACCTTGCTCTGCTCGACACCCGCGCTGACGAGAATGCTTGCGACATGCTTGATAACGGCATCGCCCGCATCGTGGCCGAATTCGTCGTTGAAGCGCTTGAAGTGGTCGATATCCAGCATCAGGCAGCTTTGGTTACCCTGCGGCTCTCTTTTCCCAAGCCGGTTTATTGCCTCATCCAGGGACCGGCGGTTGAGCAGACCCGTTAGGGCGTCGCGCGTCGCAAGCCCTGTCAACCGGTCACGCAGTTGCAGATTAGCGATGGCAAGACCCAGATTTTCCGCAATCAGCTCAAGATAGACCCGGGCATTGATAACGAGATTGCGATCCTCTGCTTCCAGTGACAGCAGCCCGACAATATCTCCAAGAGCGGTGAGCGGAACGCAGAGATTGCACAGGTCGGATGCCGAAAGATGCGGGCAGATGACATCATTATCCGCTGGATCACCCAGATGAGGACGTCCGCGTCTCAAGCCCCAACAGTCGCTCGGCTGCAAAGAGACTTTGGCGTATTTCGGCTCCCGCCAGGTGCCGCGCACCAGAAGGTTGCTGTGGGTCTCGTCCTGAATGAACAGCGCTCCCGCCATATCCGGGAAAATTTGCGGCATATAAAGCGAAACGATGCCCGCGATCTCATGTTCTGCCTGACAGGCCTGTAGCCGGTGCATCATTTGCAGGATGAGGTCTTTGATCCGCTGGTCTTTGCGAAGCTCCGCATCCAGCCGCTCACGCTCGAGGCCATTGGCCCGGAACACTTCGATTGCGGCATTCATCTCACCGATTTCATCGCGCCGGTCGAGATGCGGAACCTCGACGTCGAATTCCTGTCTGGCCAGTCGGTTGATGACACCCGTCATCGTTACGATGGGATTGGCGATGCGCTTCTTGACGACGAAATAGAGAACGCTGAGAAACACGATGGCTGTCAGCGTCAGCATTACGCGTGCGAGCAGCCCGAAAATGTCGCTCTTTTCCTTGGCATCTTCCAGCACGGCGCCGGTGCGTGCCGTCAACATCTGGCTGAGCTTTTCGACATCCGCCAGCAAAGCGGTTTGCAGACGGTTATGTTCGTCTCCGAAAACGATCTGCTGCGCAGCAGTCCGCTGGCCCTGCCGCATTTCGGCGATGGCGCGCTCTTCGATTTCATCCAGCGCCTCTGCCTGTCGCGCGATATCCGTCAACAGCGCCTGCTCCTGCTCGGTTGCCCCGTTGGCACGTGCCTTTTCCGCAAGTGCCTCGAAGCCGCGCTCGGCATTCTCGTCGACATAAAAAGCGGCAAGCTCCGCCTCATCTCCGCGCATCACATAAAGCCGAATATCATCGCTGCGCTTTTCCGCTGCAATGTCCAATTCGTCGGCAATCTCCTGAACCGTGAGATGCTGCTCGACAGCGCGCCGTTCCAGATCGGCAAAACTAGAGGAAAGGATGAAAGAACCACCGGCAAGAAGCGTCAGCGCGACGGTTATAATATAGGCCCAGTTGGTTATCGCGCTTATTCGCATGGAAGTCTCTCTTCAGTTATCGCCAGATAACTACATCAAAGAAAATACTTCGTTACGGTTGTAGCACATAGGGCAATTTATGGGTCATTGTTTTAAGGGGTACCAGATTCCCCAAATACAAAATGCGGCTCGCTGGCCGCATTTTGTCATCTATGACTGAACTCGACTTAGTTCAGCGTTTCCCAGCCCTGGCGCACATCGGATGCGGACTTGCTGAGATGGACATGAGAATCGACGTGATCCACCCAATCCAGCGGGATGAGATGATGCTTGCCGTCATCTGCATCGTTCTTGGTGAGCTTAATGCGGCTTTCGCCTTCCAGATGATCGACCGTGCCGATATGGCTGCCATCGGCAGCTTTAACTTCCATATGCTCGCGGATACTTGTCGCAGACACCATGAGTATTTCCTCCTGTGTTGTAATTGACATGAAGGAAATGAACGGGTGCGGCTTTCGTTCCTGTATTTTTGAATGTCAGGCAGGAAGAGCGACGGGCAAGCCGGAGCCTGGATGGGTCACGATATTCATCCTCAACCCATAAACCCGCTCAAGCGCAGCCTCCGTCATGATTTCGTCCGGCGCGCCTCTTTCGATGATGCGTCCGGTATGCAGCGCCACGATCTCATCGCAGAAACGCGTCGCCATGTTCACATCATGCAGCACAACGATGACGCCGACGCCTTTGCGATGCGAAAGCGCGCGCACCAGCGAAAGTACCTCGAGCTGATGCGCCATATCCAGCGCAGAAATCGGCTCATCCAGCAGCAGGTATTCCGTATCCTGCGCCACCAGCATTGCCAGCCAGACCCTTTGCCGCTCACCGCCGGAAAGCGTGTCGACAAGGCGATCCGCAAGGCCGCCAATATGCGTTAGTTCAATCGCCTCCTCCACCTTTGCGTGGTCCTCTGCGCTGAACTGACCGAGCGCACCGTGCCATGGGTATCGTCCCAGTGCCACCAGTTCCTTCACGGTCATGCCTGAGGCGGAGGGGGTATATTGTGGCAGGTAGCCAAGCCGTCTCGCGAACTCCCTTCCACCCCAGGTTTTCAAATCCTTTCCCTCGAAGGAAACGCTACCGGCACTTGGCTCCTGAAGCCGTGCCAGCACTTTGAGAAGTGTGGATTTGCCCGAACCGTTATGGCCGATCAAGCCGATGATCTTTCCGGCTTCGAAAGAGGCAGTCAGCGGCTGCAACAACATCTTGCCCGGCACGGAAACGGAGACATCCTGCAAGGAGAACAGAAGATTGCTCGCCAGTTTTGTCTGTTGCAACAGCGTCATAGGCAGCCACCTTTGAAGAATACGAGAATTAAGCGCAGGCTCATGTGCGGCGTCCAATCAGCCAGACGAGATAAGGTGCACCTGCCAGCGCCGCAAAAAGCCCCAGCGGCAGTTCATACGGGAATGTAACAGTTCTGGCCCCCAGATCGGAAAGCACCATGAGGAGCGCCCCGAACAGGAATGAGGCTATGAGATGATGTCGCGCTGTGGTGAAGCCAGCACGATGCGCGATATGCGGTGCCATCAGCCCGACAAAGCTCAATGGCCCGACAAGAAGAGAAGCCGCGCCGGTGGCAACACCGGCAACGACGATCATCGTTACCCGCGACACTCTGAGCGGCAGGCCGAGCGATTGGGAAACAGGCAGACCCAGCGGCAGGATCGTCAGCCACCGGGTGAGGGTGATGCCGACAAGCAGCAGAAGAATGGATAGGAGCGCAAGCAGAATTGCCGACAATGGCGTGGCGGTTGAACCGGAGCCGCTGAGCCAGGCAAGGATCTGCCATGCCCGCTGATCGCCAACCGAAAGAAGAGCAGAAAGCACCGCCGCGCCAAGTGAACTGATGGCGATGCCCGCCAGCAGCACTTTCTCAGGGCTCAGACCGCGCCGGCTAGAGAAAAACAGAACAAGCGCGATAACGATCAACGAGCCGATGCCAGCGCCACCGAACAGTTCGAGATTTCCAGCCATCGGGTAAACGGTAAGCGCCGCCGCAAAGCCAAGACCAGCGCCCCCGCTGATCCCCAGCACCTCGGGGCTTGCCATCGGATTGCCGGTCAATCGTTGCAGGATAGCACCCGAAAGCGAAAGCAGGCCACCTGCGGCAGAAGCCGCCAGAAGGCGCGGCCAGCGGAAGGGCAGGATTTCAGACAGCTGCGATGTGCTGAGGAAACCCCAACCTTCCGGCGACCTTCCCAGAAACAGCGCAACAAGAGCGATGACCATCAGTGCAATTGTGATCACGCCGATAGCGGAATATCCGCTTCGTCGTGCAAAGCCTCGCTCGTCTGAGCCGGATACCTCCGTGGACTTGACCCTTGGCAGCAGCCACAAAAGCAGCGGTCCGCCGATCAAGGCCGTAACGGCACCGGTGGGAAATGTCTCGCTCATGCTGCTGGCAAGCAGTTGCACAGCACCATCGCAAAACCAGAGTAGCAAGGCACCGATCAGTGGCGCGGCGAAAATGACGGAAGCGGGCCGCCGGACACCGAGACCACGCGCCAAAGCAGGCGCCGCCAGACCGACAAAGCTGACAAGGCCGACGGCGGCGGCAACGAAAGCAGCCAGACCGACCGCAAGGGCAGCGACAGCGAGCCTCGTTGCAAAGAGTGAAGCGCCGAGGGATTTCGCGCCAGTATCGCCCAAACCGAGGACGATCAGAGGCCTGATTAACAGCGCGGTCGCGGCCAGCCCCGCCACCAGTTGCCAGCCGAGCGACCGGGCCGCCGACCAATCCTGCTGGCTGAGCGACCCGCCGTTCCATGTCACCAGCGACATCAGGTATTCGCCCTGCGATAGGGTCAATGCGGCGGAGAGGGAGGCGGCGGTGATGCCGATCAACAGGCCGGAGACGATCATCGTGACCGGCTCGAAAGAGCGCCGCCAGCCGAGCATGAACACCAGCACCGCCGCAACGGCTGCCCCGCCCAGCGCGACCATCCCGCGATACCCATCCAACATTGACGGCCAGAACAATGTTGCGGAAACGATGGCAAGCTGCGCGCCTGCCGAGATGCCAAGCGTCGACGGATCGGCAACCGGGTTTCTCAAAAGCTGCTGCAACAACGCCCCTGAAAGCCCGAGCATTGCCCCGGCCAGCAGTGCGACACACGCACGGGGAAATATGCCATAGGCAAGAATGATCTGATCCGTCGTCATCTGCGCCAGATCGAACGGGAAACCTGGCCAGACCGAAAACGGCAGGCGGGCAATGGCTGCGTGCAGGAAGAGCGAAAACGCTGCGATGAGGGTCAGTACGGCAAAAAGCCATAGGTTTCTTACCGTCATAGTGCACTTGCCTGCGCAAGTAGCGCTTCCGTCAACAGGCGGGCAAAACGCATGCCCGCAGTGATGCCGCCATAGGGATTGACATTGCCAAGCATGACCACCCGCCCCTGCCGCGCAGGTTCAAGAGAATTCCATAGGGCACTGCTATAAAAAGAACTTCTGGCTTCCACGGGAACATCCGACACGATGACGATGCGCGCTTCGGGCTCAGCCGCAAGGTTTTCCAGCGGCACCGGCGCGGCGAAGGTGAAACGCGATACGTCCTTCCAGGCATTGGGCAGACCAAGCCGCCCCAGCACATCGCCGAACATGCTGTCCGCCCCGAATGCACGGAAGTGGCGGGCATCGCCGATATTCACCACATATGTCGGGCGAGCGGCGAATGGCGCGAGCTTCCCTCGCATTCCGGCCAGATCGCGCCCCGCCTGATCGAGCACGGCAGCCGCCTCACCGATGCGCCCAAGCTTCTCACCAAGCGCTGACACTGCGGCAAGAGCCTTTTCGAAGGGTGGCTGTCCAGGCACGTAAAACGGCAGGGAGATGAGCGGCGCAATGCCGCCCAACCGGCTTTCGTAGCGCGTATAGAACGGCGAGATCAGAATGAAATCAGGCTTGATGAGGCTCAGAAGCTCGAAATTCGGCGCACCGCGCAGCCCAAGATCAATCACCGTTTGCGGGATGCTTGGCTCTACGGCGCCCTTGCGAAACTGGATAAGCTCGGTCGCGGCCACCGGCATGATACCGAGCGCGATGCTTGTTTCCAGCATCGCCCAATCGATGGCAGCAAGGCGGGGAAGAGCCTGGCCCTGAAGAGGACGTGCAAATGCGGAGGCCGCCAACAGCGCGAGCGCCTGCCGCCGTCTCAACATCATCTGCCACCCTCGTTCCATGCCTCGATCTGCCTTTTCACCCTCAAAGCGATGATGCGCTTTCGCCAACCGGGTAATAGCAGGCTAAAGTGGACTGGAAAGAAATATATTCCGGTACTCTCAAGTTTTTTTGCGAGACCGTAGCCCGGCGCTAATCTGGCTGGCCGCTGAAGGCGTCGATCAGAAGCTGGCGAAGCTCGTTCATCGGTCGTTCCCGCGCGGTGTTCGTCGGCGTCATACCTGCGGTAAAACCATCTTGCTGGAAACGTTCGAGTAGCTGCGCATCATCGGTGACGATATGGACAGGCACCGCTCTGGAGGCTCCTGAACCCGTTATGATGGAGGCGGGCTGGTGGTCGCCCAGAATGACATAGACCACGCCCGGCCCCTGCCGCGCCATGAACTCTCCCAGCGTTGCCAGAGTGTAGTCGATGGTCTGTATGTATTGGCTGCGCACGCGGTCTGGATCGGCCCAAACGACGGACGGAGGATCGCCGCTGGTGGCCTGATCGTTGAAGGCGGAACCATCGCCGACATCGTTCCAGTCGATAAGCTTCGGCACCGGCGTCCACGGCGCGTGGCTGGAGATGAGAGCGATTTCCGCCATCACGTTCTGTCCGCGCGCATGGGCTGGCTTGATTGCCAGCCTGTCGAACGCCGACAGCGTATATTGATCCGGCATGGTGACCCAGTTGAAAGGCTTGCCGCGATATTCGAGGCCAGATGCTGAGAGTATCTGGTCGTAACCGAAGTAATCGGATTCCGGCCATGCCATCGTTATGGCGGGCATAACGGCGACGCTTTGCCAGCCCGCCTGAGCAAACAGCCGGTTCAAGCTTGGCTGATGGCTGATCATCAGCCGGTCATAGCGTGCCTGACTATCGACCCACAGCCCGGACAGAAGCGTGCCGTGCGCCAGCCAGCTTATGCCGCCGACAGTAGGAGACGTCACCCAACCGCTTGCCGAATGCAGCCCTGCTGCCTCGATCTGTTTTTGAACTTCCGAGAGCCGCGGCAGGGTGACATTGGAATAACGGGGGTCTTCGACCGCAGATCGTCCGTAGGACTCGAAGAAGATGAGAACAATGTCCTTACCCTTTACCGCCCGGAAGAGACCCTTTCCATCCTGAGGACCGATACCGGTGCCTAGCGCCTTTTCGAAAACCTGCATATCCTCGACCGAACGGACGATGAGGCTGAGCCTCGCGGCAAGATAGGTCGGCGTTCCCAACTCAACGCGCGTTCTATCCAGCAGCGAGAGCCCTCCGGCAATAACGACGATGAGGGCAAAAACACCGATAAGCACCCGCCGCAAATATCCCCGCGCCTCTGCCATCCAGCGAAGCGATTTGAGGAAGATCAATACGACAAACAGGAGGATGAGGATGCTGCCTATCAGCACCACAACGGCGGCGGGCGTGCCGATCGTGCCGGAGATCAGGTTCCAGCCATCGGTCAGCATCTTCACATCGAGGTACGGATTGAACTGACGTTGAAATGCACTTTGCACGCCGATATCCGCGATCTTCAGGAAAAGCATCAGAAAGACCACGAATCCGCAAAGGAAGATAACGCAGCGCCTCAGCCACCCGCGCGCCACCAGCACGAGGATTGCGGTCACCGGCCACTCCAATGGCAGGCGCGTAAATGCGTCCAACCCAATCGCGTCAGGATGGTCCGGCAGGGTGAACGCAAGAAAGGCGGTGACGGAGAAAAGCACTGCACCGACCGCAGCTTTCAAGTTAATGTGTTTGGGACTTGCCCAGCTTTTTCCAATCAATCCAATCTGCTCCCATTCCCCGCACGTAAAGCGCTGTTGGAATAACAGGCAAAATACAGAGGCCGCCGCGCTTGAACAAACTGCGAATTTTCGGGTCCCTCATCGTTCTGGCGGCTCTTGGAATTATCATCCTCCTGCGGACAGACTTGAATGGGCTTCAACAATCCCTGTCTCGCATATCCTGGACTGCGATCATCGGTTGCCTGGCGCTGGTTCAGGTTCAGATCGTGCTGTCTGCGTTGCGCTGGCAATTTACCTCCCGGCGCCTCGACCAAGATATCGCGCCGCTCAAGGCCATCCGCGAATATTATGTCGCCAGCCTGCTGAACCAGACCCTGCCGGGTGGCATGGGCGGCGATGCCTTGAGAGCCTGGAGAATGCGCAGCGATGGCCCCGGTGGATGGAAGCAACCGGCCAAGGCCGTGATTTTCGAAAGGCTCTCCGGCCTGATTGCCTTCTTTCTTCTGGCAATCATCGGCCTTTCGATCTGGCCTTTTGTTACGAATGATGATCTCGGTCAGCACGCGAGGCATTATCTTGTTCTCGGTATCGCGCTGATCGCAGTTCTTGCTGTGGTTATCTTCTGGATCAGAAAATGGAAGGCCACCGGGAGCGCGCTGGGCGAAAGCCTGCTTAACGTTTTCGTCCGACGGAAGGCATGGCTGTTTCATGCACTGACCAGTGCTGCCATCCTCTTCACCTATGTCGCGACGTTCTTCATTGCCGCGCAGGCAACCGGATCGAGCCTTCCTTTCGTCGCGGGCATCACGATCATTCCGTTCTGTCTGGTTGCGATGTTGATACCCACCGGCTTTGGCGGCTGGGGCACGCGCGAGGCGGCGGCGATGGCGCTGTGGCCCATGCTTGGCGCATCTTCTGTGGAAGGACTTGCCGCAAGCATTACCTATGGCTGGCTCTCGCTGGCTGGTGCCGCACCCGGACTTTTCCTCCTCGCAGCCACGGCCTTCAGGCAGCGTCCAAGCCGCGCATGAGGCAGACATCAGGCAGGCTCTACACGCGCATAGACGTCTCCGGATGCGGCCTCCGCTGACATGCTCTGCAGCTCTGCCAACATCTCGCCACCCGTTCTCCATTGATCGAAGGTGAAGCGGTGGGTCTCGCCTTCGACACGGTTGAACCGGTAGTCCGCGAGCGACAGGAGCTTTTCCATCGCCTCGGAAGCGACCGATGGCATTGCCGGAATGTATTCGAACGCGACGAGATTGATCGGCCTCGTCAAACCCACCAGCACCTCCGCTTCAGCACCCTCCACATCGATCTTGCAGAAAGCGGGCATGCCGTATTTCTGGATCAGATCATCGAGTGTGACCATGGGAACGCTGACCTTCCTGTCCCAATCCACATGGGCAAAACCGGCATTCTGTTTCACCGCTTCCACAAAACTGGAAGAAACACTGGTAACGGTCGGATGGCGGCTGGAGATCAGGAGATCGACCGCTCCCCGAGAGCGCCCGACAGCGACGCGCTCGAAGCCTTCGAGTTCAGCTCCCAGCCGCTTTTCTACGAAATCCGCAAAAATCGGCTGCGGCTCGATTGCCACGACCTTTGCACCGATATCCAGCAGCGTGCGGCTGCGGCTGCCCACATGCGCGCCGATATCGAAGGCAAGTTCGCCGGGCGAAATGAGGGAGCGATAAAAACGCTTCAGCGCATAGCGCCGCCATGGCTGGCCGTAATAGACGACCAGCGAGCGTGCGAGGCCAAGCGATGACGATAGATTATTGGCGACTGTCATCCCGCCACCCGCTTGCGCAGGAGGTAGGCAATATCGATGGCAAAAGATGTTGCCAGCAGCATCAGGGAGATCGCCGCGAGAGTGCTGGATAGCGGCACGCTTACCGCAGGCACGAGGATCAGGCAGAGGGTGGCGACCTGCACGACGCAAACGAATTTGCGCCGGAGCGACGATGGCAGTTCCCCGTTAAGCAACGGAAGGAACCAACCTGCTGCAACGAAGAGATATCGCATCAAGCCAATTAGAAGCACCCAAGCAGCCGCCTTGTCCAGAATGGCCGCGGCAACTGAGAGGATGAGAATGAGGAAGGCATCGACCTCCATATCGAAGCGGGCACCCAGCTCAGATTCCTGCCGATACCGGCGGGCGAGGTATCCGTCGATACCATCCAGCGCCAACGCGAAGAGAACGACGCCGACCAGTATCCAGAGAACCGTATCGGCATGTTGCAAACTTTCGAAACAGAGCACAGTCGCTCCGGTGAGGCTGACGAGCGAGGCCCGAAATGCCGTGACGATGTTGGCATAGCCGAAACATCGGTGGGGATAGCCCGGCAGAAGATAAACCACGAAGCCGAAGATGGTTGAGAGGGAAAGCACGGCGGCAGCCACGAAATCCCATCCCATGGACATTTCCATCCGCACGACCAAGGCGACAACGATTGTGCCGATCATGAGGCAGGCAAGATGCGCCAGCGTGTTTTGGATGAGGGGCTTTCGGTCCCTCAGATTATGAGGCGCATCGCCATGGATAAGTGCCATTCAATCCTCCCTGCGGCCCAATATTACTCGGCAGCAACCAGCGCCTTCAAGTCCATCATGTGACCGGCGCGGAGGGTTTTCGTGCGAAGATAATTCTGGTTTTCAGCCGTCACCGTTCCGGTCACCGGCGCACGCGCATCTACCTCTATGCCCCCTGCCCTCAGCGCACTGATTTTTGTCGGATTGTTGGTGTAGACGGCGACTTTCGAGATGTTCATGTGCCGCAACATCGAGACGGCGGATTCGTAGCGGCGGTGATCTTCGGCAAGTCCCAACTCCGCATCGGCATCAATCGTATCGAGACCGAGATGCTGGTAGCCGTAAGCCCGCATCTTTGCGCCAATGCCGGTGCCACGACCCTCCTGATCGAGATAAAGCAGAACCCCGCCGCCTGCCTGTTTTAACAGAGCCAGACCGTTCCTCAACTGATCACCGCAATCGCATTTCAGCGAACCGCAAAGATCGCCGGTGATACAGGAGGAATGGATGCGGATCGGAACGGTGCGCGATACATCCGGTTTGCCGACGACGATTGCCACCTGATCCTTCTGCGCAAGGCCACCCCGGAAAACGACGAATTCGGAGTCCCCCAGATCCTTGAGCGGAACGCGCGTGCGAACCACCTGTTCGAAACGCTGGCGGGCAACATCCGCGCCCTTCAGATTTGCAGCGGCCAGTTCGCAGCATCCGGCGAACCTTTCACTCGAAGCCGAGACATCCGCCATAACCATCGCCGGAAGCAGAAGCGCGATCCGCGCGAGTTCGGCAGTCTGAGATGAAAGATCATCGGCTTTCATCCAGTTGGATGGGCGCTCGGCACCCAAAACATAGGACAGGCGCGAAGCCTGCTCGAAGCTCACGCCTGCAAGCGGTGTCAGTATATCTCCGCTACCGATAATGCCGAGCCGGGTTGCCCGAGGGGCAGTCAACAGCAGAGAATGCTTGTTATCTACTGCCATTGCGAACTGATCGTATATCGACGGGGCAACTGCATCGAGGGCGAGAACAGCCAGCTTTCGTTCGTTTGAGGAAAACAGGACGGGGCGACCAAAACGAAGCTCCGCGACGGCACGCTCTACTTCGATCTCCGGTGTAGTGAACTGGAAAGTTGGCTTGGTACCATGCGACATTTGACATACTCTCCCTGGACGTTTTTGTTTTTTACGAAGAAGATCGCGGGCGGATTTCCTTGCGGGCGTGAATTTATTTTGCTGACATCCACGGAACAAAACGCTTGGCTTGGCAATACGCTCCATTGAACACGCATTTATTGGGATCACCCTTTTGGCATCTGCTAACGGCACCGCAGCAATCTCATCACCAATGAAGTCTCAAGCACTCTGGATCGAGAGCAAAGGCAAATGCGGCCTGAGAGAAACGGTCCTGCAGACGATAGCTCCCAATGAAGTTCTGGTTCGCAGCCTCTACAGCTGCATCAGCCGAGGAACGGAGTCGCTGATCTTCAACGGAGCAGTGCCGCACAGCGAATTCGAGCGGATGCGCGGACCGCACATGGAAGGCGATTTTCCGTTTCCCGTGAAGTACGGCTATTCCTGCGTCGGCGTGGTCGAGGCAGGTCCTGAGGAGCTTGTCGGTCAAACCATCTTCTGCCTGCATCCCCATCAGGATTTTTTCATAACGACGGCGAATATGGTCTCACCTTTACCGGAAGGACTTCCGCCCGGGCGCGCCGTGCTTGCGGCCAATATGGAAACTGCCCTCAACATCGTTTGGGATGCTTTCATTCAGCCGGGTGACCGCGTCGCGGTATTCGGGGCCGGAGTCGTGGGTACGCTTATCGCCAACATTTCCAGCAGGATCGCCGGAACGGAAACCATTCTAGTGGACATGAACCCTGACCGCCGCCGCCACGCGGAGGCCATGAGCATTTCCTTCGTCCAGCCAAGCGATCTGGAAGGCGAGTTCGATGTGCTCATTAACGCGTCCGCATCCGGGGCCGCCCTTGCGAACGCGGTCGAACATGCTGGGATGGAAGCGCGGATAGTGGAAGCAAGCTGGTATGGCGACAAGACCGTTACAATTCCGCTTGGCGGCGCATTTCACTCCAAGCGGCTTTCTCTCATCAGTTCACAGGTCGGCTCTGTTCCTTCATCGCGCAAAGCCCGCTGGACGTTTTCGCGACGAATGGCAAAAGCGCTCGAGCTTTTGCGTGACGAAAGGCTGGATCATCTGATTTCCGGCGAGACGGCATTCGCTGATCTGGCCGCCGATTACCCACGTATCCTGTCATCGCAGGACACGCTCTGCCACCGCATCCAGTACTAATTAACGAAAGAGATACCATGTTCGCAGTCGAAGTCAGAGACCACATCATGATCGCCCACAGCCTTCCGCGTCCGGTCTTCGGCCCGGCACAGGGCATGCACGGCGCAACCTTCGTTGTGGATGCCGCCTTTTTCACCAAGGATGTGGACGAGGATGGTCTGGCTGTCGATATCGGGGCGGCAACCACCGTTCTTTCGGAGGTATTGAAGCCGTTGAACTACCAGAATCTGGATGAACTCGATGTCTTCAAAGGCAGGGTCAGCACCACGGAAGTCATCGCCAAGCATATTTTCGATGAGCTTGCAGCAGCGGTCGCGGCAAAACGCCTTGGCCCCGGCAGCCATCGCATATCGCGCCTGAAAGTTACCCTTCATGAATCTCACGCTGCTCGCGGCTGGTATGAGGCAGACCTTTGACATCACACCTCACCTTCGCCTACCCCGGCAACCTTGAACTGCGGACCGGGGGATATGGCTATGACCGGGAAATCATCAAAGGCCTGAAAGAGCTTGGCTGGAATGTCGATCTCCTCGCCCTTGGAGACGGCTTTCCCTCTCCAACTCAGGAAGCCCTGAAGGAAGCGGAACGACGCCTTTCCGCATTGGAGGATGGGGCGCTGGTGGTAATCGACGGCCTCGCCTTCGGCATCATGGATGACTGGGCGGAGCGCGAGGCCGACCGGCTCGACATCGTCGCCCTTGTCCACCATCCACTGGCACTTGAAACGGGATTGAGCAAAGCGCAGCAGGCACCGCTTCGGCAGAGTGAAAGAGCAGCACTGGCCGCCACACGCCATGTGATCGTGACCTCACCCATGACGGCAGCGGAGCTTACGGAAAACTTCGCTGTACCAGCCGATAAAATTACCGTAGCCGTTCCGGGAACACCGAAGCCTTCCTCCAAGCTAAAGGCACAGAACGACGTGCCCCAGATCCTGTCGGTCGGTTCGCTTACCCAGCGCAAAGGCTATGATGTCCTGATCGCGGCACTGGCGAAGGTTGCCGATCTGGCGTGGCAGACAACGATCATTGGCAGTCCCCATCTGGACCCGACCGTGGCCGCTGCGCTTAAGGGGCAGATAGAGACGCTGGAGCTCTCGGATCGCGTTATCCTCGCGGGCGAGTCCGATAATCTGGGGCCTGCTTACGCAAAAGCCGATATCTTCGCACTCGCCAGCCGTTATGAAGGATACGGCATGGTCTTCGCTGAAGCCCTGTCTCACGGCTTGCCGATCATTGCCTGCAAGGCCGGTGCGGTGCCGGATGTCGTGCCTGCTGACGCTGGATTTCTGCTTCCGGTGGACGATGTGGACGCAATTGCATCAGCACTCCGAACGTTGTTAAGCGATCCTCGAGAACGTGCGCGTCGAGCGGAAGCCGCAGCACGCGCCGGCGCGCTTTTGCCCGGCTGGGCAGATACTTCGGAAATCATCTCGAAAACACTGAAAGAACTGGCATGAGCGGTTTCGATAAGGACTGGCTTAAACT
>JAAIGF010257483.1_pt1 | contig 23711 bp, 20 predicted proteins | sample 6487441 | NCBI WGS metagenome assembly JAAIGF01 (sample SAMN13974129, study PRJNA590717) | phyllosphere metagenome | biome: pepper field; feature: multiple bacterial spot infested pepper fields; material: pepper leaves; isolation source: leaves from pepper fields | host: Capsicum annuum ... | reverse complement strand
TTGGGCGCAAGACGGGACGGCAGGCACTCACGCGCAAACTTCAACGCCCACAGCCATTGCTGCAGATCCGGCCGCAACTTGAACAGCAGCGGCGCATCGGGGCGCAACATCCACTTGGCGTATTTCCGCGGAGCATCTGGGTTTGCCCAGGGTGTGGAGTACGAAACCGAGATCTGCCCCCCATTCGCGAAGCTGGTTTCCCGGGCAGCACCTGCCTGCCGGTCGACCACGGTCACCTCATGGCCGGACTGGCGCAACCACCATGCTGTCGAGGTGCCGATGACACCACTTCCGAGGACGATCACTTTCATTCAGAACTCCAATTCCGACGATTTGCCGAGGGTTTGGTCGCCGGCGAGAAAGCAGTGTAAACCCGCACAAAACCCATTAAAAACTGATGATTATTATTAGGTCGATAACCTGTTGCCACACCGCGCATCGGGTCGTGCAAAAAATCGATGCCGAAACATTGCCACCGCGTTACGCTCGCGCCTCGAACGACGTCCGGCACAAGGATGCGTCGCTTAAAAAAGAGGGATTGAGAGGGGCACATGGAAATATTTTGGCAGCAGATCCTGAACGGGCTGGTGCTGGGGAGCGTATATGCGCTCGTCGCACTCGGCTACACCATGGTTTACGGCATTCTCCAGCTCATCAATTTCGCCCACGGCGAAGTATTGATGATCGGCGCGATGACTGCCATGGTTACCGTCAAGTGGGTGATGGCGACCTTCCCCGGCCTACCCGGCCCCGTAGTGCTGGCGATCGGGCTGCTGGCCGCGATTCCGGCCTGCGTCCTGCTCAACGTCTTCATTGAACGCGTGGCCTACCGGCCGCTGCGTGGCGCGCCCCGTCTGGCTCCCCTGATCACGGCAATCGGCCTGTCGATCATTCTGCAGACGCTGGCCATGATCATCTTCGGCCGCAACTACAACCAATTCCCGGCGCTGCTGCCCACCGCTCCCATCAACGTCGGCGGAGCACTGATCACGCCCACCCAGATCATGATCCTGGTGTTCGCTGCCCTGTCGATGGCGGCGCTTACGCTGCTGGTGGAACGCACCCGCCTCGGACGCGCCATGCGCGCCACCGCCGAGAACCCGCGCGTGGCCAGCCTGATGGGCGTCAACGCCAATCACGTCATCGTCATGACCTTCGCGCTGGGCGCTGCCCTGGCGGCGCTGGCCGGCGTCATGCTGGCGGCCAATTATGCCGTCACCCACTTCTACATGGGGTTCATGCCGGGCCTGAAGGCCTTCACGGCCGCCGTGCTGGGCGGCATCGGCAATCTGTACGGCGCCATGCTGGGCGGTCTGCTGCTGGGCATCGTCGAATCGCTGGGCGCTGGCTACATCGGCGATATCACGGGCGGATTCCTGGGTAGCCACTACCAGGACATCTTTGCTTTCGTCGTACTCATCATCGTGCTGACCCTGCGGCCTTCTGGCCTGATGGGCGAGCGTGTCGCCGACCGCGCCTGAGGTAGCCACCATGCAAGCGTTCAACTTCAATTTCATGCCGGCGCAAGGCAACGCCACGCGCGCCTACCTGGGCATGGTGCTGATCGGCATCGCCCTGCTCGTCCTGCCGCTGGTGCTCGGGCAGTACGGCAACAGCTGGGTCCGCATCATCGACCTGGCCCTGCTGTACGTCATGCTGGCCCTGGGCCTGAACATCGTGGTGGGCTTCGCCGGCCTGCTCGACCTGGGCTACATCGCGTTCTACGCGGTTGGCGCCTACATGTACGCCCTGCTGTCCTCACCGCATCTGGCCCAGAATTTCACCTGGATCGCCGAGATGTTCCCCAACGGCCTGCACAATTCCATCTGGCTGGTGGTGCCCCTGGGCGCAGGCGTCGCGGCCTTGTTCGGCGTGCTGCTGGGCGCACCGACGCTCAAGCTGCGCGGCGACTATCTCGCCATCGTCACCCTGGGCTTCGGCGAGATCGTCCGCATCTTCCTGAACAACCTGAATGCACCGGTGAACATCACCAACGGTCCGCAGGGCATCACGCGCATCGACCCGATCACCCTGTTCGGCACCTCACTGGCAGGCGAACGCGGCAGCCGGGGGATGGTCGACATACTGGGATTCAAGATACCCAGCGTCACGGCCTACTACTACCTGTTCCTGGTACTGACGCTGGTGGTGATCTTCCTGTGCATACGCTTGCAGGATTCCCGCATCGGCCGCGCCTGGGTCGCCATCCGCGAAGATGAAATCGCCGCCAAGGCGATGGGCATCAATACCCGCAACGTCAAGCTGATGGCCTTTGCCATGGGCGCGTCCTTCGGTGGCGTCTCGGGCGCCATGTTCTCGGCCTTCCAGGGCTTCGTCAGCCCGGAATCGTTCACGCTGATGGAATCCATCGTCGTGCTGGCGATGGTGGTGCTGGGCGGCATGGGCCACGTGCCGGGCGTGGTGCTGGGAGCATTGCTGCTCGCGGGACTGCCCGAACTGCTTCGCCACTTCATCGTGCCGGCGCAGGAAGTCGTCTTCGGTACGGTGCTGGTGGATGCCGAAGTCGGCCGCATGCTGCTGTTCGGCCTGGCCATGGTGCTGGTGGTGCTGTTCCGTCCCAAGGGCTTGTGGCCCGCGTCGCCGCACGGTGTGAAGAAGACACCGCCGCCTCCGCCCGTTGCCCCCCAACCGACCAAGGTGGCTTGACATGAGCACCGCGACCGAAACCACCACCGCCGCACCGCAGATCGGCGACACCCTGCTGCATGTCTCGGGCGTCAGCAAGCGCTTCGGCGGCCTGCAGGCCCTGTCCGACGTCGGCATCGAGATCAAGCGCGGCGAAATCTACGGTCTGATCGGCCCCAACGGCGCCGGCAAGACCACGTTCTTCAACGTCATCACGGGTCTGTACACGCCCGATGCCGGCAGCTTCCAGCTCGACGGCCGGCCGTACCAGCCCACCGCCGTGCACGAAGTGGCACGCGCGGGCATCGCCCGTACCTTCCAGAACATCCGTCTGTTCGGCGAGATGACTGCCATGGAGAACGTCATGGTGGGCCGCCACGTGCGTACGCGCGCCGGCATCTGGGGTGCGATGCTGCGCACCCGGGGCGTGCGCGAGGAAGAGGCGGCCATCCGCCGCCGCGCGCTGGAACTCCTGGAATACGTGAACATCGCACGCTACGCCCACTTCCAGGCGCGTACCCTGTCGTATGGCGACCAGCGACGGCTGGAGATCGCACGTGCCCTGGCGACCGATCCCCACCTGCTGGCGCTGGACGAACCGGCCGCCGGCATGAACGCCACCGAAAAGGTGCAGTTGCGCGGCCTGCTCGACAACATCCGCAAGGACGGCAAGACCATCCTGCTGATCGAGCACGACGTGAAGCTGGTGATGGGCCTGTGCAACCGGGTCAGCGTGCTCGAGTACGGCAAGAAGATCGCCGAAGGCGTGCCCGCCGAGGTCCAGAAGAATCCCGCCGTCATCGATGCCTACCTCGGCGCCGGCCACTAGGAAGAGACCACGATGTCAGATCAAGAAGTCGTATTGCGCGTGTCGGACCTGGAAGTCGCCTACGGCGGCATCCAGGCCGTCAAGGGCGCCTCGCTGGAAGTCCGCAAAGGTGAACTGGTCACGCTGATCGGGGCCAACGGTGCCGGCAAGACCACCACGCTGAAAGCCATCACCGGCCTGCTGTCGCCGGCCGGCGGCGACATCACCTACCTGGGCCAAGCCATCAACAGCGTGCGTGCCGACCAGCGCGTCGCGCGTGGCCTGGTGATGATCCCCGAAGGCCGCGGCGTGTTCGCCCGCATGACCATCGTCGAGAACCTGCAGATGGGCGCCTACCTGCGCAACGACACGGCAGGCATCAAGTGCGACATCGAACGGATGTTCGAACTGTTCCCGCGCCTGAAGGAACGCGCCGACCAACTGGCCGGCACGATGTCGGGCGGCGAACAGCAGATGCTGGCGATGGCGCGTGCGCTCATGACCCAGCCCACCCTGCTGCTGCTCGACGAACCCTCGATGGGCCTGTCGCCCATCATGGTCGAGAAGATCTTCGAGGTCATCCGCATGGTGGCCGCCGAAGGCGTGCCCATGTTGCTGGTCGAGCAGAACGCCCGGCTGGCGCTGCAGGCGGCCCATCGCGGCTACGTCATGGAATCCGGCGTGATCACCATGACGGGCGAAGCCGAAGCCATGCTGCACGATCCCAAGGTGCGTGCCGCGTACCTGGGTGAAGAAGCCGAGGTCGCCGCGACTTGAGCGGCGGGCCAGCCATTGCATTGCCCACCGGCGCCACGCGCCGGGTGGGACTGCTTTGCCTGGCCATCACCATCCTCGGGTGGGGCCTGAACTGGCCCATCGTCAAATGGGTGCTGGCCGACTGGCCGCCCCTGTTCGCACGCGGCGTATCCGGCGTGATCGCCGGGCTGGCACTGGCCACCATCGCGCTGGCCCGTGGCGAACGTGTGGCGGTACCCCGCGCACACTGGCGGCAACTCTGCCTCGCCGCATTCACGAATGTCTTCGTCTGGATGGGCTTTTCGACCCAGGCCATGGTGTGGCTGCGCGTCAACGAGGCAGCGCTGCTGGTCTATTCGATGCCGATCTGGGCAATGCTGCTGGCCTGGCCGATGCACGGCGAGCGTCCCGGCGCACGCCATGCAATCGGGCTGGCCATCGGTCTGTCGGGCATTGCCGTATTGCTGCTGGGAGGCGGCCTGCAACTGGGTGCGGGCCGCTTGCCGGGCATCGCGCTCGCCCTGGCTGCGGCACTGATCTTCGCCTGGGGCACCATCCGGCCCAACGCGCCGATTCCGCTGTCGCCCCTGAGCATGACCGCCTGGCAGGTCGGCCTGGGCTGCGCACCCATGCTGGTGGCGGGCCTGTCGTTCGAATCGCCGGTCTGGTCGGACCTGAGCACGCGCGGATTCTGGGGCATGACCTACATGACCCTGATCCCGATGGGTGCGTGTTATCTGTGCTGGTTCGCTGCGATCCGCCGACTGCCTTCGTCCGTGGCCACCAGCAGCACCTTGATGGTGCCGCTGGTAGGCGTGTTGTCGGCATCGGTACTGCTGGGCGAAGCCCTGGGCGCTCGCGACATCACCGCAGTAGCGCTGGTGCTGGGCGGGGTGGCGCTGGTACTGCGGCGCTGAACCGCCTCAGTTCACGACCGGATTGGCCGCGTCGGCTTCCGAGGTGAACGAGTCGGCATAGAACGCGTCGGTCGGCAGGCCGGCGCAATCGGAAAAATCGCGGCGCGCGGCGTCGACCATGGCGGGCGTCCCGCAGGCGTATACCTCCCAGCCCGACATATCCGGCAGATCGGTCATGACGGCCTGGTGCACGAAGCCGGTACGACCCGACCACGCGTCTTCGGGAAGGGCATGCGACACCACCGGCACGTAGACGAAGTCGGGGCGGTTGGCGGCCCATTCGCGGGCCTGGGCATCCATGTAGAGATCCTGCGGGCGACGACCGCCCCAGTACAGCCGCACCGGGCGACGGATGTCCTGGTGCGCCATGTGCTCGACAATCGCCCGCACGGGGGCGAATCCGGTGCCGCTGGCCAACAGGATGATCGGTTTGTCGCTGTCTTCGCGCAGGAAGAACGAGCCAAACGGCCCTTCCATGCGAAGGATCTCGCGCACCTTCATCTGTGTGTCGCCCACCCCGAAGACATGGTCGGTGAACGCGCCGCCGGGCAGATGCCGGATGTGCAGTTGCAGGAAACCGTCTTCGTGCGGCGCGCTGGCCATGGAATAACTGCGGCGCCGGCCGTCCTTCAGGATGAACTCCAGGTACTGGCCCGCCAGGAACTGGAACCGTTCGGTGGCCGGCAACTGCAGGGAAATCACGGCCACATCGGGGGCCACGCGGGCGATGTCCTGCACCCGGCACGGCAGCTTGCGGATCGGAATGTCGCCCTGGGCACGCACTTCGCGCGCCTCGATGGTCAGATCGGTCAGCGGCGTCGCACAGCAGAACAGCGTCATGCCCTGCTTGATCTCGTCGCCGGACAGGGCGCGCGCCTGATGCGGCGCCAGCGACACATCACCGCTCACCACCTTGCCCTTGCACGAGGCACAGGCGCCGTTCTTGCATCCATACGGCAGACCGACCCCCGCCTTGAGCGCGGCATCCAGCACGGTCTGCCCAGGCTGGGCAGTAAACTGGTGGCCGCTGGGCAGCACGGTGACCTGATGACTCATCGATACGAATCCTGAAGAAGTGAATACGCCATGAAAACTGCCCGCCTGCGGCGGCCACGCCTGCTCATTGTCGGCTGCGGCGACACCGGCATGCACCTGCTGGAACGACTTGCGGGACGCGCACGCGTCTACGCGCTGACCTCACAGGAAACCCGCCGGGACGCGTTGCGCGCGGCAGGCGCGGTGCCATTGCTGGGCAATCTCGACGCACCCGGCACGCTGCGCCGCCTGCGCGGCTTGGCGCGCCGCGTGGTGATGCTGGCGCCGCCCCCGGCCGACGGCACGCGCGACACCCGGTCGGCGCGCCTGAGTGCGGCACTGCGCCGTCCTTCTCGCACGGTGCAAGGCCGGGCACGACGCGTTGCAACCGGCCTTTCGCCGTGGCGAACCGCCTTTCAACGCGGACAAGCGGACATTGTAACTACCCCCCTGCAGCTTGTGTATGGCAGCACCACGGGCGTGTATGGCGATGCGCAAGGCCGCTGGATCGACGAAAGCACGCCGGTTCAGCCTGCCACGGCACGCGCTCGCCGACGCGTCGATGCCGAGGCCCGTTGGCGCCAACCCGCCGCGGCACGGGCCCGTGCGGGACTGGCAGCCTGGCGTCCCACCGTTCTGCGCATCCCCGGCATCTACGGCCGCGAGCGGCTGCCGCTCGACCGCCTCAAGCGGGGCCTGCCCCGACTGGCGGCACCGCACGACGTCTTCACCAACCATGTCGAGATCACCGACCTGGCACGCATCGTTCACAAAGCTGTCTGGCGCGGCATGACCCAACGCGTGATCCACGCGGCCGACGGCGAAGAACTTCGCATGGGCGACTACCTGGATGCCGTGGCCGATGCCGCCGGCCTGCCTCGCCCGCCTGCCGGCAGCCCCGAGGATGTGCAGGCAGCCGTCAGCCCAATGATGTGGACGTTCATGCGTGAGTCACGACGACTGAAGAACGAACGCCTGCGGCGCGAACTGGGCGTCACCTTGCGCTACCCGCGCGTGGCCGACGCCTTGAAGGCCTGGTACTCCACGCCCTGAAGTTGTGCACAAAACATGTGGATAAGCCTGTGCACCACCTGGGCACACCCCCCGGAGAGCCGCGCCAGCCGGTGATGTCAAGAGCCGTGCCCACGCAATGGGCGGCCTGCACAAAAATCATGCGCGAGCGAGTTGGATGGTCGTCATCGCAGCCACCAATGAAAAACGCCCCGGTTGCAGAGCAACCGGGGCGTTTTCGATAATCCTGCCCGGGGGCGGGAAGATCGATGGCCGACTTAGACCGGACGGATCTTCGAAGCTTGCGGGCCCTTGGCGCCCTGCGTCACTTCAAAGGTGACCTTCTGGTTCTCGGTCAGCGTCTTGTGACCATCGACTTGAACTTCGGAGAAGTGCGCGAACAAATCCTTGCCGCCATCATCCGGAGCGATGAAACCATAGCCCTTTTCATCGTTAAACCACTTGACGGTACCCGTTGCCATGCTTAGCAATTCCTAGAAAGTTGAGCGAAATGCCCGAAAGTGCAAAGAGATCAAGGAAGGGAACATGGCCAACCGTAATACCGGTGAGGACGCAGAGTAAACCCGCCTCACTTGAACGTCTTGCCCACGCACTATCTCCCCCCACGGCAGAATGGTCAATCGGTTTCTTCTGGAAGTGAAGTAACAAAAATAGTCGATTGCAATTGCCAGCAACGATTTGCCAATAAAACAGGCAAATTCAGGTGCAAACCCTCATTACGGAGGGTTCATTCGACTACGGTCGAGTGTGGAATTTGCCCGTTGCAATTCCTGGCGGGCTTTCAAAATATCGTTTTGGTTTCCGCCGGTCTGTGCGCGGCGCAATGCGCGCTCACGGTCGAGTACCTCCGCCTGTTGGTGGCGACGCTGGGCATCGTCCCGGGCGCGCGTCTCGGGCCGCACGGCCGGGCAAACCGGACGGCCGACCGACCGGCCCGCCTCCACGCCGGACGGAATCGCCACTGAACCAGGCGTGCAGTGGGCAGCCTGCGCCCGGACTCCGCCCGACCATACGGACAGGCTGGCAGCGGTGCAGATCATCGTCAACGTCAGAAAGCGTCGCATGAGGAACCTCCGATTGCTTGAGTCTGTTGTCGCACCCTATGTGCGCCCGAATCTGCCGCCTTCCACCGCATAGGACGTGCCTGTGTCGAAATGCGTGGACGCGATCGGCAGGCGCCTGCCGCCACTTAGAATGCCGGGTTGCACCGTCTTCGCTCTGGAGAGCCCGATGCCCGCCCTGCGCATTGCCAGCCTTGCCCTGCTTGCCGTTCTTGCGGCGTGCGGCGAAACCAGCCGCCTGCCCGAGAGCGCAGGCTATGGTCCCGATCCCACCCTGCCCGCCCCCAAGGATTCGTTGATCCCCACGGTGCACATCGCCAAGGCGACGGGTTGGCCCAGCGGCCAGCAGCCGGTTGCGGCAGACGGGCTGACAGTGAGCCGATTCGCGGGCGAGCTGGACCATCCACGCTGGCTCTATCGCCTGCCCAACGGCGACATCCTGGTGGCCGAGAGCAACAAGCCCCCCTCGGAAGGCGGTGGCTTGGTCAAGTGGATCACCAGCAAGGTGCAGTCGATAGCCGGGGCCAACACGCCCTCCGCCAACCGCATCACCTTGCTGCGCGATGCCAACCGCGACGGCGTGGCCGAGCATCGCTCGGTCTTCCTGCAGAACCTGTTCTCGCCATTTGGCATGGCCCTGGTCGGCGACACCTTCTACGTTGCCAATGCCGATGCCGTGGTGGCCTTCCCCTACCAGACCGGCGACACGACGATCACGGCAGCCCCGCGCAAGGTGGTGGATCTGCCCGCCGGCCGCAATCACCACTGGACCAAGAGCCTGATCGCCAGCCAGGACGGCAAGCGGCTGTATGCGACCGTCGGGTCCAACAGCAACATCGGCGAGAACGGCATGGAAGAAGAGGAAGGCCGGGCGGCGATCTGGGAGATCGACCTGGCCGCCGGCACCAAGCGACTGTTCGCCACCGGGCTGCGCAATCCGAACGGCATGGATTGGGAACCCCGTACCGGCACGCTGTGGACGGTGGTCAACGAGCGCGACGGGCTGGGCAACGATCTGGTGCCCGATTACCTTACTTCCGTCGTGGACGGCGGCTTCTACGGGTGGCCGTACAGCTATCATGGAAAGATCGTCGACACGCGAGTGTCGCCGCCCCGCCCCGAGCTGGTCGCGCGTGCCCTGACGCCCGACTACGCTATCGGCTCCCACACGGCTTCGCTGGGCCTGGCCTTCGCCAAGGATTCGCGCCTGTCCGCGACGTTCGGCGAAGGCGCCTTCATCGGCCAGCATGGTTCCTGGAACCGCAAGCCACGCAGCGGCTACAAGGTCATCTTCGTGCCGTTCCAGGACGGCAAGCCCACGGGTGTGCCCGTCGACGTGCTGACAGGTTTCCTGAGCGCCGATGGCGAAGCGCTGGGCCGTCCGGTGGGTGTGATCGAGGATGCGAACGGCGGCATTCTGGTGGCCGACGACGTCGGCAACATCATTTGGCAAGTAAGGAAAGAATGAATCGCAAGACCCTTGGCGCGCGCTCGCCGCAGTACACCCTCCTGACCCTGGCCATGCTGGGCATCGCGCCGGTGGCGTGGGCGCAGTCGGCACCGGCCGCCGGTACGGCCCTGACGCTCGATCCGATCGTCGTCACCGGCACGCGCAGCCCCTCGGCCCAGAGCACGGTGCCGGCTTCGGTCGATGTGGTGAACATCGATTCGCTGGCGCCGGGCCAGCCCAACATCAACGCCTCGGAAGTGCTCAATCGCGTGCCGGGCCTGGTGGTGCAGAACCGCCAGAACTACGCGCAGGACCTGCAGATCTCGTCACGGGGCTTCGGGTCGCGCGCAGCGTTCGGGGTGCGGGGCATCAAGCTCATCACCGACGGCATTCCTGCCAGCACGCCGGACGGCCAGGGCCAGGCCGCCACCTTCAACCTGGATGTGGCGGAACGCATCGAAGTCCTGCGCGGACCGCTGGCCACCGTCTACGGCAGCAACGCGGGCGGTGTCATCGAGATGTTCTCGCGCGAAGGGCGCGGCGCGCCTAGGCTGACCGGTGAATTCGGCGCCGGCAGCGACGGCCTGCGCAAGTATCGTTTCGGCGCCGAAGGCGAAAGCCAGGGCGTGGGTTTCGTGCTGGACGCGTCGCGCATGCGCACCGATGGCTATCGCGAACACAGCGCGGCCACCCGCGACCAGCAATTCGCCAAGATCAGCATCGACCCGGACACCGACAGCCGTCTGTCCATCACCGCCAGCGGCCTGCAGCAGGACGACACGCAAGACCCGCTGGGCCTGAGCTGGGACGCCTGGCAACAGAATCCGCGCGGTGTCGCACCGGTCGCACTGACCTACAACACCCGCAAGAGCATCGACCACAAGCAGACCGGCCTGAACTACACCCGCCAGTTCGGCGCAGGCAGCAGCCTGCAGGTGAACGTGTACGGCGGGCAGCGCAGCGTCGAGCAGTTCCTGTCCATCCCGCCGGCGCCTCAGGCAAGTCCGCGCCATGCAGGCGGCGTGGTCGATTTCGACCGCAACTTCCACGGGATGGGCGTGCGCTGGCTGCAGACCGTTTCGCAGGCGCCGGGCCAGTTGAACGTGGTGGCCGGCATCGATTACGACCGCAGCCGCGACGATCGCACCGGCTACGAGAACTTCATCGGCAGCACGCTTGGCGTGAAGGGCAATCTGCGCCGGTCGGAAATCGACACCTTCACCAGCCTCGACCCTTATGCCCAGGCGACCTGGACCCTGGATCGCTGGACCTGGCAAGCCGGCGTTCGCCACAACACCATGCGGGTGAAAGTGGATGACCGCTACCTGTCCAACGGCGACGACAGCGGTTCGCGGCGCTTCAGCAAGACGACGCCGGCGGTTGGCGTGTCGTACGCGATCGATCCCGCGCTGCATGTCTACGCCAGCGCCGGACGCGGCTTCGAAACCCCCACCCAGGGTGAACTGGCCTACTCGTCGGACGGCAGCGGCTTCAACGACACGCTGGCACCGTCGACCAGCAAGCAATACGAGATCGGCTTGAAGGCACGCGTGGGCGAACACACCCGCGTCAACGCCGCCCTTTTCCACATCGACACCGACAACGAACTGGTGGTGGCTTTGGCGCAAGGCGGTCGCACCAGCTATCGCAATGCTGCGCAGACGCGCCGCCAGGGCGTGGAACTGTCGTTCGACAGCACCATTGCCCGCAACTGGCAGACCCGTGTGGCGCTGACCTACCTCGATGCGACCTACCGGGGCACAGTGAGCGACGGCGGCAGCGTGATCGAGTCGGGCAATCGCTTGCCAGGCGTGCCCACCACCACCCTGTTCGGCGAAATCTCGTGGCAGTCGCGCCCCTGGGTCAGCACGGCGCTGGAAGGCGTGGTGCGCAGCAAGGTCTATGTCGAGGACACCAACACCGCACGCGCGGCCCCTGGCTACGCGGTGGTGAACTGGCGCACGCGTTTCGAACAGGTGCACGGCCCCTGGACGTTCCGCCAGACGGTTCGCATCGACAATCTGTTCGACCGCAACTACGTGGGCTCGGTCATCGTGGGCGACGGTAATGGCCGCTACTACGAACCGGCACAAGGCCTGGCGTGGTTCGCCGGCCTGAGCATGCAATACGCCTTCTGACCCGGAAGGCCAGATGGGGCGGCCACCTGTTCGCGCGGATGCGACGTGGCCGCCTCAAATACCAGGATCGCGGTAGGAATCGTGCAGGCCGCCCGCCTAGAATGGCGGCATGTCATCGCGCGATGACAATGGGCGTCGCCCTGCCCTCACCCGCCCGTCCACTCGCGAGTCCGCCACATGCCCGCCCCCATTTCACTCGTCGTCATCGAAGACGATGTGCACCTGCGCGAAGAGTTTGCGCACATGGCCCAGGCGCATCACAACCTGTCGTGGCTGGGTGGCGCAGGCTCGCTCAAGGAAGCGCGTGAACTGTTGGCGCGGGTAACACCCGACGTCGTGGTGATCGACCTGGGCCTGCCCGACGGCGACGGCACCGAGCTGATCGCCGACCTGTCGCGGCAGCGGCCAGGCCCCGTGGCCCTGGTGGCCACGGTGTTCGGCGACGAAGCGCACGTGATCCGCGCCATCGAAGCGGGCGCGCGCGGCTATCTGCTCAAGGACATGTCCACCGACGAGTTCGCCCGCGCCATCGAGATGGTGCATGCAGGCGGGGCACCGCTGTCGCCGCAGATCGCCAAGTACCTGCTGGCACGCATGGCGCCGTCCAGCCAGGTGCCCAAACCCGAACCCGCCGACGCGCTCACCGTCCGCGAGACCGACATCCTCACGCGCATCGCCCAGGGCTTCACGGTGGCCGAGACCGCCGAGCATCTTCATATTTCGTCCCACACGGTTGCCACGCACATCAAGAACATCTACAGCAAGATGGCAGTGCGCAACCGAATGGAGGCAGTCAACCAGGCACGCCGGCGCGGACTGATCCGGTGATCCGCCTGCTGGCCCTGACCCTGCTGATCCTGGCGGGACAGATCTGGTTCAGCGTCAGCGACCCATTGACGCCCCACCCCGCGCCGCCGGGCGTGCGCCTGCTCGATCAGGCCGAGTTCGTTATCAGCGATGCCCATCGGCCGCCCGCCGAAGGCTGGACACAGGTCTCGCTGCCCGACAACTGGCGCGAGCGCGACCCGACCCTGCGCGGTGTCGCCTGGTATCGCATCCGCTTCGATCTGGCCGAGGTACCGCGTGCGCCGCAGGCGCTTTACCTGCCGCGCGTGGCCGTGATCGGCGAACTGTGGCTCAACGAGGCCCAGCTCAGCACGGACGTACGCTTCGACCAGCCCGGCCAACTGGGCGAACAGACCGTGGATGCGCCGTTCTACGCCATGCTGCCTTCCAGCGCACTGAGGCAGGGACAGAACGAACTGCTGGTGAAGGTCCAGGGGGACCAGGCGTTGCGCAGCGGCCTGTCGGCGGTGCGCTTTGCGCCGGCCACCGTTCTGGAACCGATCTGGTGGCGCCAGTACCTGCCGCAGGTCTTGCTGCCCTACGGACTGATCATCCTGCTGGCGGCGGCGCTGTGCCTGGCCTACGCGTATGCCCACCGCCGACGGCAATTCCGCGCCATCCAGATCGCCTTGCTGCTTGGGGGGTTCTCGCTGGCGCTGGACATGGTGCCCGAACTGCCGATGTCGCGCGGCGACCGCCAGGTCGTGCGCATGCTGGTGTTCAGCACCGTCTTCTGGCTGCTGTGCCTGGCCAACACTCATCTTTCACGGGAACAGCCTGCCTGGCTGTCACGGCTGATCCTGGGGGTATGGCTGCTGACGATGACGAGCGTGGGCCTGGCTGCCATCACCGGTTTGGGCAATGATCGGGTCTGGCTGCTGCTGTGGCCATTCATCGCACTCTGGGCGTTCCTGCTCGCATTGCTGATGCTCAACGCATGGCGCGACCGCTCCGTACGGTTGATGCTGTTGGCATTGACTGCGGCACTCTGGGTGGCCACGGTTGCTCAGTCATTGGTCCTGATCCATGGCGTACTGCCCTGGGACAGCTTCCGCTACAGCTCTGCGGGTGCGATACCGCTGTGCGCCATGGTGCTGCTGTTCTTCGCCGAGCGCTTCGTGCTGGATCGCGAGGAAGCGATGCGCGACCAGCGAGCCGCCGTAGGAGCCGAACGCTCGCGCATCCTGCAGGACATGCACGACGGCATGGGCGCGCAACTGATCACCGCCAAGCGCATGGCCATGCGCCCGGATGTCGATCGCGCCGACGTGGCGCAAGCCATCGACGAATCCCTGCAGGACCTGCGACTCATCATCGACTCGCTCGATCTGGTCGAACCCGACCTGCTCCCCCTGCTCGGCAACCTGCGTTTCAGGCTGGAGCCGCGACTGGCCAGCCTGGGCATCAAGCTGTCGTGGGAGGTGCAGCCGCTGCCCGCCCTGCCCGGCCTGAATCCGGCGGCGGCGCTGGCCATCCTGCGCATCGTCCAGGAGGCGATCAACAACGCGCTGCGGCATGCCGATCCCCGCACCATCCGCATCATCGTCGAGCCCGACGGCGCCGACATCCGGCTGTGCATCTGCGACGATGGCATGGGCTTCGAACCGTCCGCGGCCAGCCCCGGCGCCCGCGGGCTGTCAGGCATGCGCCAGCGCGCCGCCAAACTGGGCGCCAGCCTGCACATCGACAGCGGCCCGCAAGGCACGACGGTCAGGCTGCGCATTCCCGGCGTCATCCGCGACCAGGGCGCGTTGTAACACCGGGACGGGCTCAGCTCGTGCGGCGCGGGAATTCCTTGTCCACCCAATCGTCGATCAAGGTCTTTTCGTAACGCAGCGAATCGTCGTGGTAGCGGTTGATGCGGCTCATGAACGCCAGGTCGCGCAGCCTGGCGCTGCCCTCCCGGCGGATCGTGCCGTCGGCACCTGTCAGGCGGAAATTCAGGTCGATCGAGGGCGGATACACATCGCGTACCACTCGCAGGTCGTGGGCCTGCGGGCCTCGCCAGGGCTCGGTTTCCCCGGCGCGGTCGATGTCGGTGATGGTGATTTCCAGGGTTTCATTGGGCGCCAGGCCCTGCGCGGCCCGTTCGGCCAGGTGGCGCGACAACTCGTCGAGCCAGGCCACGTGTTCCTCGCCCGACATCCGGCCGTTCTTGCGGGCCTCGGTGAACTGGGTCGAATCGGCGAACTGCACTTTCACGCCCCCACCCGGCTGCACCGCCAGCGCGGGCAAAGACACCGCCAGGCAGGCGGCGGTGCAAACGGCGGCCAGGCCGGCGCGCACGCCCCGGACTATCCCGCGTTCATCTTGTTCGAGCGCATGTGCATTGGGCATGATGGACATCCTTCAATGTATCGAGGGCAGCCAGCACGCCGCGTGCCGCTGCCGCAGGAACCGAAACGTGAACTCACCCGCCAGCCTCAACGGCCGCTATCTGGAAGACCTCGCCGTCGGACAAGTGTTCCATGGCGGCAGTGTCCGCATGGAAGCCGACGCCATCAAGCGCTTCGCCCGGGAATTCGACCCGCAGCCTTTCCACGTCGACGAAACGGCTGCCGTCGACAGCCTGTTCGGCGGCCTGGCCGCCAGCGGCTGGCACACGGCGGCCGTGACCATGCGCCTGCTGATAGACGGCGAGCTGCGACTGGCAGGCGGCGTCATTGGCAGTGGCGGCGAACTGAGTTGGCCGCTGCCGACCCGTCCGGGCGACGAACTGCGCATCGAAAGCGAAGTGATGTCGGTCACGCCGTCGCGCTCGCGGCCGGAACGCGGCATGGTGGTGCTGCGCACGCGCACGTTCAATCAGCGCGACGAGATCGTCCAGGAACTGTCGGCCAAGCTGATCGCCTGGCGCCGGCCGGCCTGAGCCAGCACCTGACGTTCATCGCCCGCCCGACACGTCCAGCAGCGCGCCCGTGGTGTAGCTGGCTTCGTCCGACGCCAGCCACAGAATGCTTCGGGCGATTTCGTCCGGCGTGCCGCCACGGCGCATCGGCACGGCGCTCTTGACGCGGTCGACCCGGTCGGGCTCGCCGCCACGGGCATGCATGGTCGTCAGGATGGGGCCGGGGCGCACCGCATTGACCCGGATACCGACCTCGGCCACTTCCTTGGACAAGCCCATCGTCATGGTGTCGATCGCGCCCTTGGACGCGGCATAGTCGATGTACTCGAACGGCGATCCCAGCCGCGCCGATGCCGACGACACATTGACGATGGCACCGCCCCGGCCGCCGTGCGCGGTGGACATGCGCTTGACGGCTTCGCGGGCGCAGATGAAGGCACCGACCACATTGGTCTGCAACACACGGTTGATGCGCTCGACCGTCATGGTCTCCAGCGTCATCTGCTGTTCGAGCACGGCCGCGTTGTTCACCAGCACGTCCAGGCGTCCCAGCGTGTCGTCGACGGTGCGGAACATCTCCAGCACTTCCTCCTCGACGCCGACGTCGGCCTGCACTGCAATGGCCACGCCCTTGGCGTCACGGATCTCGTCGACCACATCCTGCGCGGCAGCCGCATCGGTGCGGTAGTTCACCGCGACGGCATAACCTCGGGCCGCCGCCAGACGGGCCGTGGCGGCGCCGATGCCGCGCCCGCCTCCGGTGATCAGCATGATCTGGTTCATGACGCGACTCCCGCGCCCGACACTTCGTTCGGCATGAATTCTCCGTAGTCCGGGTGACGGCACGGCGGCACGATGCGCGCCGCGCCCACCCGTACAAGATAACGCAGGCCGCGCGGAATACGCAGTGTCAGCGGCTGGCGATGGCGGCAGGCGCCTCCCAGCCGCCCCCCATCGCCCGGATCAACGCCACGGTGGCCCGGGCCCGTTCACCATCGACCTGTACGCCGATCCGGCGCTGCGCCAGCACGCTGCGATCGGCGTCGATCACGTCGAGGTAACTGACCGAGCCTTCCCGATAGCGGATCTGCGACAGGCTGGCTGCCCGCTCGGCTGAACGAATGGCGTCGTCCTGCGCCAGGGTCTGCGACGACAGCAGGCGCAGGCTCGCCAGGCCGTCTTCTACTTCACGGAACGCCGTCAGCACGCGCTGGCGATAGGTCGCCACGTCTTCCTCGTATAGCGCGCGTGCCCGGGCCAGGCCCGCATCGCGGCGGCCGCCGTCGAAGATCGGCAGGCTCAGCATGGTGCCCGCGACCGGTCCGAGCAGGAAAGCCCGGCTGGACCAGTTGAACAGGTCCGATAATTGGCCTGACTCGAACCCCGCCGAGCCGGTCAGCGTCAGGCGCGGAAAGTACGCAGCGTTTGCCGCGCCGACGCGGGCATTGGCGGCCGCCATAGCGCGTTCGGCTGCCGCGATGTCGGGGCGGCGTTCCAGCAGGGCCGACGGCAAGCCGGCCGGGACGCTCACCCTGACCCGCGAGAGCGGTTCGGCAGGCAAGGTGAAATCGGCAGGCGCCTGTCCGAGCAAAATGGCCAGCGCATGCTCGCCCACGGCACGACGCCGCTCGATGGCCAGGAGTTCGGACTGGGCCGACGACAGCTCCGTCCGCGCGCGAGCCAGGTCGAGTTCGCCAATGTCGCCTTCGTTGAAGCGGGTCTGAACCAGCTTCAGGGTCTGGCTGCGAAGATCGACCGTGTCACGGAACAGCCGATGCTCGGCATCCAGCGCACGCACGTCGAAGTAGGCCTGCGCCACGTCGGCCTGAACCGCCAGCAGGACCGATTGGTACAGGGCTTCGCTGCCTTGCACATCAGCCTCGGCCGCATTCACCGTGGCAGCGACGCGACCGAACAGATCCACTTCATACGACGCGCCGACCTGGGCGCGCCACAAGGTCGTGGCCGAGGTCGACGCGCCTGCAGGCAGGCCCTGCGCAGCCGGCGATTGCCGCTGCCGGGTCGGACCGGCACCCGCATCGATCTGGACGGACCGATCGGCGTCGGCGCTCTGGACCAGCGCCCGGGCCTGCGCCACGCGGGCGGCTGCCGCCTTCAGGTCCTGGTTGGCTGCGCCGGCCTGCTCTTGCAGGCCGTTCAGGGTCGAATCGTTGAACACGCGCCACCATTGACCCCGGTGGGCCGCGTCGGCGGGCTGGGCGGCCTGCCACACGGCGTCACCCGTCTGCGCGTCGGCAGCCGTGGCTTCCTTGAAGGCGGCCGGCGCGTTGACCGTGGGCCGCTCGTAGGGCGGCGTGGTCATGCAGCCAGCCAGCGCCAGCAGCAGGACCAGCAAGGGCGACATCCGGGAAAAACTGCGAGACATCTTGAACTCCTTCAATCGCCCGCGCCGGCAGGCATCGGCGCTGCATGCGGATGGGCGGTGTGCAGCGGACGGCCATTGAGGGCGCGCAGCACGACGTAGAACACGGGCGTCAGGAACAGGCCGAACACGGTGACGCCCAGCATGCCGAAGAACACGGCGATGCCCATGGCGTAGCGCATCTCGGCACCCGGACCGAACGACAGGATCAGCGGCACCACACCCATGATGAACGCGATGGACGTCATCAGGATCGGACGCAGGCGCAGTCGGCTCGCTTCCACGGCGGCCTGGACGTAGCCCATGCCCTGCAGCTCGAGCTCGCGCGCGAACTCCACGATCAGGATGGCGTTCTTCGCCGACAGCCCCACCAGCACCATCAAGCCGATCTGCGTGAAGATGTTGTTCTCTCCCCCGGTCAGCCAGACGCCAGTCAACGCGGCCAGCACGCTCATGGGCACGATCAGGATCACCGCCAGCGGCAAGGTCAGGCTTTCGTACAGCGCGGCCAGCACCAGGAAGACCAGCAGCACGCTGATGGGGAAGACCCAGATGCCTGCGTTGCCAGCCAGGATCTGTTGATAGGCCAGATCGGTCCATTCCAGGCGCACGCCGCGCGGCAGCGTTTCTGCGGCGATCCGCATGGCGGCTTCCTGTGCCTGGTCCGACGAATAACCCGGCGCCGGACCGCTGTTGATGTCGGCGGCGGTGTAGCCGTTGTAGCGGACCACCATCTCGGGACCATAGGTCGGTTTGACGTCGACCAGCGAGCCCAGCGGCACCATCTCGCCGGTGCTGGAACGCGTCTTCAACTGCAGGATGTCTTCCGGCCGGGCGCGATATTCCGCATCGGCCTGGGCGCGCACCTGGTACACGCGTCCGAAGCGGTTGAAGTCGTTCACGTACATCGAGCCCAGGTACACCTGCATGGTGTCGAAGACTTCCGTGATCGGCACACCCAGCTGCTTGGCCTTGACCCGGTCCAGTTCCACGTCCAGTTGCGGCACGTTGATCTGGTAGCTGGAGAAGGCCGGGCCCAGTTCCGGCGCCTTGGCGGCGGCGGCCAGGAAGTTCTGCGCGGCGCGGTCCAGCTCGGCATAGCCCAGCGCGCCACGGTCTTCCAGTTGCAGCTTGAAGCCGCCCACGGTGCCCAGGCCCATCACCGGCGGGGGCGGGAACACAGCGATGTAGGCCTGTTCGAGCGCCGCATACTTCTCCTGCAGGGCCGCCGCGATCGCATTGCCCGACAACTCGGGGCTGCGCCGTTCTTCGAAAGGCTTGAGCATCACGAAGACGATGCCGGCGCTGGAGCTATTGGTGAAGCCGTTGATCGACAGGCCCGGGAACGCGATGGCGCTCTGCACGCCGGGTTGGGCCAGGGCGATGTCGCCCATCTTCTTGATGACGTCTTCGGTGCGGTCCAGCGTGGCGCCGTTGGGCAACTGCGTGAAGCTGATGAGGTACTGCTTGTCCTGGCCGGGCACGAAGCCGCCGGGCACCAGCGAGTACACGCCGACCGTGGCCGCGACCAGCGCCAGGTACAGCGACATGCTGGCGAAGCGATGACCGACGATGCGGCCTACGCCCGTGCCGTACTTGTCCGAGGCGCTGGAGAACGCACGGTTGAACACGCGGAAGAATCCGCCCAGCAGCTTGTTCATCACGCGCGTCAGCCAGTCCGGCTTGGCGTGGTGATCCTTCAGCAGGATCGCGGCCAGGGCGGGCGACAGGGTCAGCGAGTTGAAGGCCGAGATCACGGTGGAGATCGCGATGGTCATCGCGAACTGCTTGTAGAACTGGCCGGTCAGCCCGGTCATGAAGGCCAACGGCACGAACACGGCCACCAGCGTCAGCGCGATGGCGATGATGGGCCCGCTGACTTCCTGCATGGCGCGATAGGTCGCGTCGCGTGGCGACAGGCCGGCGGCGATGTTGCGCTCGACGTTCTCGACCACCACGATGGCGTCGTCCACCACGATGCCGATGGCCAGCACCATGCCGAACAGCGACAGCGCATTGATCGAATAGCCGAAGCCCAGCATCAGCGCGAAGGTACCGATGATCGACACCGGCACGGCCAGCAGCGGAATGATCGACGCACGCCAGGTCTGCAGGAAGACGACCACCACGATCACCACCAGCGCGATGGCTTCGAGCAGGGTCATGATCACCGCGTCGATACTGGCCCGCACGAACTGCGTGGGGTCGTACTCGATGCGGTACTCGACGCTGGCGGGGAAGTCCTGCGCCAGTTCGGCCATGGTGGCGCGCACCTGGTCGGACACCTCCAGCGCGTTGGCACCGGGCGACTGCATGATGCCCATGCCGATGGCGGGCTTGTTGTCCAGCAAGGACCGCAGGCCGTATTCCTGCGCGTCCAGCTCCACCCGCGCCACGTCCGCCAGGCGCGTGACGCTGCCGTCCGGCGAGGTCTTCAGCACGATGTCGGCAAAGTCTTCCTCGGTCTGAAGACGGCCCTGGGTGTTCACCGAGAACTGCATGGGCACGTCGACGGGCGATGGCGAGGCGCCGATCACGCCGGCGGCCACCTGCACGTTCTGCTCGCGGATGGCACGCACCACATCGCCGCCGGTCAGGCCGCGCTGGGCCACCTTCTGCGGGTCCAGCCAGATCCGCATGGCGTAGTTGCCCGCGCCCCAGATCTGCACTTCCCCCACGCCGCCGATGCGCGACAGGCGATCCTTGACGTTGAGCACCGCGTAATTGCGCAGGTAGGTCGCGTCATAGCGGTCGTCGGGCGAGATCAGGTGCACCACCATGGTCAGCGTGGGCGAACTCTTGATGGTGGTCACGCCCAGGCGCTGCACGTCCTCGGGCAGGCGCGGCAGCGCCTGCGACACGCGGTTCTGCACCAGCTGCTGTGCCTTGTCCGGGTCGACGCCCAGGCGGAAGGTGACGGTGATGGCGAGGTTGCCGTCGCTGTTGGCCTGCGACTGCATGTACATCATGTCTTCGACGCCGTTGATGGATTCCTCCAGCGGCGCGGCGACGGTTTCGGCAATCACCTTGGGATTGGCACCCGGATACTGCGCGCGCACCACCACCGAGGGCGGCACCACTTCCGGGTATTCGGAGATCGGCAGCTTGAACATGGCAAGCAGGCCACCGAGCAGGATCAGCACCGACAGCACGCCGGCGAAGATCGGCCGGTCGATGAAGAAGCGGGAAATGTTCATGACGGCGTCCTTACTTCGCCGAGGCGTCGGCCACGGCGGTGACGGGCTTGGCGCCCATCGCCGTCATCGGCACCGGCCGGGGCGAGATCGCATCGCCCGGACGCACGCGCTGCAGTCCGCTGACGACGATGCGTTCGCCCGGCGACAGGCCCTTCTCGACCACGCGCAGGCCGTCCTGGACGGCGCCCAGGTGGACTTCCCGATATGCCGTCTTGTTCTCGGCATCGACCACCAGCACGAAGCGCTTGCTCTGGTCGGTGCCCAGCGCGCGTTCGTCGATCAGCAAGGCATCGCGCGGCTGGCCGCTGCCCAGGCGTACGCGGGCATACAGGCCGGGCAGCAAAACGCCATCGGTGTTGTCGAACACGGCGTGCACGCGCACGGTGCCTGAAGTGGCATCCAGCCGGTTGGCCACCGAGCGCACGCGCCCCTGGCGGGGATAGCCGTCTTCGTTGGCCAGCCCCAGGAAGACCTGCGCCCCGCCCTGCTCGCGCGCCACCGCCAGATACTTCAGGTAGCTGCGCTCATCCACGTCGAAGGCCGCGTACAGCCGGTTCACCGACACCAGGGTGGCCAGCGGCGCCTGGGCGGCGCCGGCTCCGACGATGTTGCCCAGCGTCATGTCGGCGCGCGACACCAGGCCATCGACCGGTGCCGTCACGCGGGTGTAGCCCAGGTCGAGTTGGGCGGCGTCCAGGGCGGCCTTGGCTGCCTGCAGGTTGGCGGCGGCCTCGCGGGCAGCGATCTGCCGCTCGTCCAGGTCGCGACGGGCGATGGCGTTCTCGGCGATCAGACGCTGGCTGCGCGCCAGTTCGGAGGCGGTGTAGTCGGCGCGGGCGCTGGCGGAAGCCAGTTGCGCACGGGCACGTTCCACCGCGATGGCATACGGGCGGGGATCGATGGTGAACAAGGCATCGCCCTTCTTCACCCGCCCGCCCTCACGGACGTTGACTGCCGTGAGCGTGCCGGACACCAGCGGCCGGATGTCGACCTGATCGACCGCCTCCAGGCGGCCGGAGTAGCTTTGCCAGTCGATCACGCTGCGCTGGATGACTTCCGCGACATCGACGGCAACCGCAGCAGGCGCGGTGGCGGCCGCATCGGCCTGGGCCTGCGCAGGCGTACGCAGCACGGCGATGCCGGCGGCAACCATCAGGGCCAGGATCAGCGCCGTCGTGGCCAGTCGTTTCTGGGATGTGGACATGGGATTTCCTAGGAATGCGGATAGGTCCCGGTTGCGTAAAACGCAAACAGGACCAGAACGGGCGCATTCTGAGTGTTCTTCCCATCGGAATAAACACCTATAATCCGGCAACACTATTCATCCAGCACCAACAATCCAGCATAAGCTTATGCTGGTCACCGGAGCCCGCCATGGATCGTTTCCAGGCCATGCAAGTCTTCACGCGCGTCGTCGACGTCAACAGCTTTTCGCTGGCGGCAGAGACGCTCGGCCTGCCCCGGGCCACCGTCAGCACCACCATCCAGAACCTGGAAAAGCTGTTGCACACCAAGCTGCTGAACCGCACCACGCGGCGCATCAGCCTGACCGACGACGGTGCGGCCTACTACGACCGCTGCGTGCGCATCCTGGCCGAGGTGGAAGAAGCCGAGCAATCGATGCGCGACGTGACGCAGAAGCCGGGCGGCCGGTTGCGCATCGACGTGCCGGGCATCATCGGGCGCAACATCCTCATCCCGTTCCTGTGCAGCTTCCACCACCGATATCCCGACATCACCATCATGATGGGCATGGGCGACCGGCCGGTGGACCTGGTGCAGGAAGGGGTGGACTGCGTCATCCGCATCGGCGAGATCACCGACAACAACATGGTGGCCAGGCGCATCGGCGCCTTCGACAGCATCGTTGCCGCAGCGCCCAGCTACCTGAGCCGGATGGGTGTCCCGCAGTCGCTGGAGGATCTGTATCAGCACCAGGCCGTGCACTATTTCGCCACGCGTAGCGGACAGACCATCGATTGGGAATTCATCATCGATGGCAAGTCGATGGACCTGAAGCTGCCCGGCGTGCTGTCGGTCAACGACAGCGACGCTTACCTGACGGCCGGCCTGCAAGGCTTTGGCCTGCTGCAGATTCCGCGCTTCATGGCGTTACCGCATCTGGAAAAAGGCGAGCTGGTGGAAGTGCTGCCGCAGTTGAAATCGGCGCCCATGCCGATCTCGGTGGTCTACCCCCAGAACCGCCACCTGTCGTCGAAGGTGCGGGTGTTCGTGGACTGGGTCGCGGAACTGTTCTCGGAATGCCCGCTGCTGGGCGGCTGCCCGGAGTCGGTCAAGCGGATGGAAGGATCGCAGTGCGTGCCGGCGGGCAACACGATCCGGCGCGTCATCGAGGAACAGAACATGGTGGAAAGCGCGCTTTGAGGCGACTCGGCCCCGGTGCGCGACGCGCAGCCGGGGCCGATGTCACCGAACCTCGATGAAGCTGAGGTTCACCCCTTCTGGAAGAACGCAATCAGCGCCTCGTTGTACCGCTGCACATCTTCCAGGTTGGTCAGGTGCGCCCCCGCCAGTTCCAGGTATTCGGCACCCGGAATGTTGGCAGCCAGGAACTGGCCATCCTTGGGCGGCGT
>JAAIGF010365022.1_pt1 | contig 23730 bp, 22 predicted proteins | sample 6487441 | NCBI WGS metagenome assembly JAAIGF01 (sample SAMN13974129, study PRJNA590717) | phyllosphere metagenome | biome: pepper field; feature: multiple bacterial spot infested pepper fields; material: pepper leaves; isolation source: leaves from pepper fields | host: Capsicum annuum ... | reverse complement strand
TCATTGAAGGACCAGTCCCGATGACCGGCTCTGCCACGCAGACAACCACCTCCACCCGCATGCCCTATATGACGAGAACGCGTCTCGGCGTTTCTCTTCTCTTCCTCATGAATGGCTTCATGATGGGCTCCTGGGCGCCGATGATTCCCGAATTTGCCAAGCGGCTGTCGCTGAGTGAAAGCGCGCTCGGCCTCGTCATCCTCGTCTTCGGCCTCGGTTCGCTGGCCTGCATGCCGATTGCCGGTTCGCAGATCGCCCGCTTCGGTTCGCGCACGGTTACGCTCGCCGTCGCATTCATATTCGTGCCGACACTTCTTCTCATCACCCTGTCGAATACTATCTGGGCGGGGGTCGTCACCGTGTTTCTCTTTGGCGGCCTGACGGGCGCGATGGATGTGGGGATGAATGCCAACGCCGTTGCCGTGGAGCGCAGCATGCGCCGGGCCATCATGTCCTCCTGCCATGCATTCTGGAGCCTTGGCGGCCTTCTCGGCGCGGGTCTCGGCGGTCTTCTCATCACCAAGGCTGGCATATACGGTCACGCAATCGCGCTCACAATTATTGCCGCTATCCTGCTCGCTGTGGCATGGCCACGCGTCATGGTAGACCGTCCGCACCCGGAAGAGGAGCGCCCAAAGGGTGGTCTTCCCATGACGCCGCTGCCGTGGATCATTGGCATCATGGCACTATTCTCCATGATTCCAGAAGGCGCTATTCTCGATTGGGGCGCGCTTTATCTCCGCAACGAACTCGGTGCCTCGGTCGCATTCTCAGGCTTCGGCTTCGCCGCCTTCTCGATGACCATGGCCATCATGCGTTTTGCCGGCGATCTGGTGCGTGACCGGTTCGGCGCCGTTCGCACCCTGCAATTCTGCTCGGCCATGTCGATCCTCGGCCTTTTGATTGCTGGTCTCGCCGGAAATGCCTTCATCGCCATCGCGGGCTTTGCGATTGCGGGCATCGGTATCTCCAACATGGTGCCGATTGCCTTTTCCGCGGCTGGTAATATGCCGGGTCTCGCACCCGGTATCGGCCTCTCGGTCGTCACCACCATGGGTTATTCCGGCATTCTCGTTGCGCCGTCGGCCATCGGCTTCATTGCCGAACATACGGGTCTTGCCAGTGTCTTCATCGGCCTTCCACTGCTGCACATCGTGGTTTTTTCGCTCGCCAAGCTCGCGCGCCATGCCGATGGGGCAAGCGGCCACTGACATACGACCTTTATCTTTAACATGGCGGAGTCTCGAATTTCGCCATGATTGCGGTAAAGTAGGAGTTGATTGCTTCGATTGTTGACAAGGCGCGCGCCTTGTTCCACCTGAATGATCAAGTTTTACCGTTGTTCGCAGAGAAGAATATGACGTCACACGCCGATTACGATCCCAAGCCACGCCGCGCTTCCGTCGCTGTCGATGTGGGCGGTGTTATCGTGGGCGGCGGTGCGCCGGTCGTGGTGCAGTCCATGACCAACACGGACACTGCCGATATCGACGGAACGGTGCAGCAGGTCGCGGCATTGTTCCGTGCCGGATCGGAAATGGTCCGCATCACCGTCGACCGCGATGAGAGCGCGGCAGCTGTTCCGAAGATTCGTGAACGCCTGCTGCGGCTCGGCATGGATGTGCCGCTCATCGGGGATTTCCACTATATCGGCCACAAGCTTCTGGCGGATCACCCCGCTTGTGCTGAAGCGCTGGCGAAATATCGCATCAACCCGGGCAATGTCGGTTTCAAGGACAAAAAGGACAAGCAGTTCGGTGACATCATCGAAATGGCGATCCGTTACGACAAGCCGGTGCGCATCGGTGTCAACTGGGGCTCGCTGGATCAGGAACTTCTGACCACGCTGATGGACAAGAACAAGGAAGAGGGTTTTCCGCTCTCCGCCCGTCAGGTCACGCGTGAGGCCATTGTCCAGTCCGCACTGATTTCCGCCGAGCTTGCCGAGGATATTGGCCTGCCGCGCAACCGCATCATCCTGTCTGCCAAGGTCAGCCAGGTGCAGGACCTGATTGCGGTGTATTCGATGCTTTCGGAGCGGTCGAACCACGCGCTGCATCTGGGCCTGACCGAAGCTGGCATGGGCTCGAAGGGCATCGTCGCTTCTTCGGCGGCCATGGGCTATGTTTTGCAGCATGGTATTGGCGATACGATCCGTGTCTCGCTGACGCCGGAGCCGAATGGTGACCGTACCCGCGAAGTGCAGGTGGCGCAGGAATTGCTGCAGGTCATGGGCTTTCGACAGTTTATTCCCGTGGTTGCGGCCTGTCCCGGATGCGGACGCACGACGTCCACCGTGTTTCAGGAACTTGCGCAGAACATTCAGAACGACATTCGCAAAAATATGCCGGTCTGGCGTGAGAAATATCCGGGTGTCGAGGCGCTGAATGTTGCGGTCATGGGCTGCATTGTCAATGGCCCCGGTGAGAGCAAGCATGCCGATATCGGCATTTCGCTGCCGGGCACCGGCGAAACGCCCGCCGCTCCCGTCTTCATCGACGGTGAGAAGGCGCTGACGTTGCGCGGTCCTGATATCGCCAAGGATTTCGAGGCGCTCGTTATCGACTACATCGAAAAACGTTTCGGTCAAAAGGATGCGGCGGAGTGAGTATCGACCGCGAAAATGCCGGAATTCATCTGTCTTACCTCCTGAAACTCTGAGGAGCACTGGAATTCATGATCAAGAAGTTTGCTGTTCTCGCGCTCGCCGCAACCTACCTCTCTGCCTGCACCACCACCGACCCCTATACCGGTGAGCAGAAAACATCCAACATGGCAGGCGGTGCCGGTCTCGGCGCTCTCGCTGGTGCTGTTGGCGGCCTTGCCATCGGCGGTGGCAACAAGGGCCGTAACGCGCTGATCGGCGCGGGCATCGGCGCTCTCGCGGGTGGCGCCATTGGCGGATATATGGACAATCAGGAAGCCGAACTTCGCCAGCAGTTGCAGAATACGGGCGTTTCCGTGACCCGCCGTGGCGATAGCATCGTTCTCAACATGCCGTCCAACGTCACCTTCGCAACCGATCAGGATCAGGTGATCCCGCCGTTCTACCCAACGCTGAACTCGGTTGCGATCGTGCTGAACAAGTTCAACAAGACCTATATCGACATCAACGGCCACACGGATTCCACCGGCAGCCTTGCGCATAACCAGGCCCTCTCCGAGCGCCGCGCGGCATCGGTCGCCAATTACCTCGGCGAACGCGGCGGTGTCGATCAGCGCCGCATCTCCACCATGGGCTTCGGCCCATCGCAGCCGATTGCCTCCAACGCGACAGCAGACGGCCGCGCGCAGAACCGCCGCGTGGAAGTGCTGATTTCGCCGCTTACGCAGAACGGTTGATGATTAACAGAGCGCTGTTGGGCTTGACCTGACAGCGTTCTCAACCTTGGCAGCGTTGCTTGTCGAGGTCGGCGACCTCTTGCGCCGAAGCGTTGATATTATTGGTAACGAGACGCAGGGTTTTGCTGGTCTTCAATTGCACGGTCACGATGCTCGCCGGTTCCTAGGCGAAGCCGACACCGCATCGATTAGTATTCGACCATCAGCCGAAGTCATAATAAGCCGGATCGTAGGCATCCGGGATAATCTCTATCTGTCGGGCAGACAGAACCGAAAACAGGGTTACCACCGATTGACATTGATATCGGCAAGCGTGGCGCCAACAGCGCGCGCGCCGACTTGATAGAGGCTGTGCCTTTTGGCTCGGAAGGGGCTTCGACCTCGCGCAGGCTCGCGGCTACGGCTAGCTAGCCAAAGATAGCGAAAGAAACTGCCCTGAGTATCGAACCGCCGTATGCGGTGGTCTGCCTTATGCTCATCCACAGGCTTTTCGAAAACAGACGACGGAATATCCCTGTTCCAGGGGTGATCGCTATTCTGATGGCGCATGACGCGGCTTTTTAGAGCGTGTTGAAAACCAAAACAAAAAAGGCGGCCCGAAGACCGCCTTTCTGGAATTCCTAAAGGGAATCTTATTCAGCTGCACCTTCAGCAGCCTTTGCTGCTGCGGCTTCTTCAGCTGCCTTGGCTTCAGCGGCTTCTGCTGCTGCCTTTTCGGCGGCCAGAGCCTGTGCTGCTGCAACCTTTTCAGCTTCGATGCGTGCCTTTTCCTCGGCAGCGGCCTGGCGCTCTGCATCGTTGAGCTTGCGAGCGCGAACGCCGGTGTCTTCAACGATACGGGCGGACTTGCCGCGACGGTCGCGCAGGTAGTAGAGCTTCGCGCGGCGAACCTTACCACGGCGAACGATCTCGACGCCTTCGACCAGCGGAGAGTAAACCGGGAATACGCGCTCTACGCCTTCGCCGTAGGAGATCTTGCGAACGGTGAAGTTCTCGTTGAGACCGCCACCCGAACGGGCGATGACGACGCCTTCATAGGCCTGAACGCGGGTACGGTTACCTTCAGTAACGCGAACGTTGACGCGAACGGTGTCGCCCGGGGAGAATTCAGGAAGCTTGCGCTTGGCTTCGATCTTGGCGGCCTGTTCGGCTTCCAGCTGTGCGATAATATTGGTCATGTTAACCTCTGATTTCTTCTGAAACAGCCAGAGCGCTCAACGATCATTCCTTGGGTCAATGCCTCGGAATTATGCCTTGCGGCAGGAGCGGTTCACCATTCTTTGCTTTCGGTCTATGGGGCAAACCCCAATTCCACGCGGGGGCATACAGCAAGATGCCGCCTTTGTCATCCCTTTCGTGACAATAATTTGTCAGCCAGAGCATTTCCGCTTTTCTCCGAAACGCGAAAAAGCTCCAGCTCTTTGCTTGACGCATTGTCCGGACGCAAAACCGCTTCGCACTTTTGCTGGAAATGCTCTGGCACCCGATTGCCGGGAATCTTCGGACCGGATATGCAAATGGACAACTCGGGAGGGGTCATGTCCATCGCTATCATTCTGCTGCTCTTTGCGAGCGGCTTCCTGTCCGGTGCCGTCAACGCGATTGCAGGCGGTGGCACCTTCCTCACCTTCGGCGCCATGACGGTTGCGGGTATCACACCCATCTCGGCCAACGCAACCTCATCCATCGTCCAGTTTCCGGGCTATGTCACATCCGTCATCGCTTACTGGCCGGAAATTCGAGCGCACTGGAAGGGCGCAATCCTCCTCTCGATATTATCGATCCTCGGCTCGACAGCAGGGGCGCTGCTACTCCTTTCGCTCGACAACCCCTCCTTTCGCCAGATGGTGTCGTGGCTCCTGCTGGCCGCAACGGCCCTCTTCGCTGCTGGACCATGGCTGCGCCCTCGCACAGCCGGAGAACACCCCACCAGCAACGCCGCAAGTCTGATCGGCCAGTTCTTCACCTCCATCTATGGCGGATTTTTTGGTGCGGGCATGGGCATTATGATGCTGGCTGTGCTGAGCCTCACCGCAGGCGGCACCTATCATCACCTCAATGCGCTGAAAAACCTGCTAGCCGTCGTCATCGCCGCAGTGGCCATCGTTGTCTTCGTCGGTGGTGGTGTGGTCGCATGGCATGCGGCGCTGATCATGATTCCCGCATCAGCGCTCGGTGGCTATAGCGGGGTTTATGTGGCCCGACGTGTTCCGCAATGGATCGTCCGCGCACTGGTGATCACGGTCGGCCTGCTACTGACGGGCTATTATTTCTTCACAGGCTGAAGGTCCGCCAGCAAATCCGGGCGGCGTTCTTTCGTGAGTGCCAGCGCCTGCTCGTGCCGCCATTTCTCTATCAGCTTATGATTGCCGGAAGTCAGAACGGCAGGAATCTCGCGCTCTTCCCAAATTTGCGGGCGGGTATAATGCGGATGCTCCAAGAACCCGCCCTCGAAACTTTCATGCACGCCCGAGAGATCGTTGCCCATCACGCCGGGAATGATGCGGACCACGGCATCGAGCAGCGTCAGAGCTGCAGGCTCTCCACCTGAGAGAATATAATCGCCGATGCAAACCTCTTCGAGACCGCGCGCATCGATCACCCGCTGGTCTACACCTTCGAAACGTCCACAGACGATGATCACGCCTTCGCCAGTTGCAAGTTCGCGCACGCGTTCCTGTGTCAGCGGTTTGCCGCGCGGGCTCATCAGCAGCCGGGGGCGCGTATCGCCCTCGGAAACGGCATCGATTGCCGCCGCCAGCACATCGGGCTTCAGCACCATACCAGCGCCGCCACCCGCAGGCGTATCGTCCACGCTGCGATGCTTGTCGGTGGCGAAGTCGCGGATTTGCACCGGCTCCATGCTCCACTGGCCGCGCTCCAGCGCTTTGCCTGCGAGGGAATAGGACAAATGGCCCGGAAACATTTCCGGGTAGAGCGTAAGCACGGTTGCCTTGAAGCTCATCGGCTTATTTCTTGCTCTTGCCGAAGATCGGATGATCGGGATCATCCTTGCCATCTTCCGGGTTATCGATCAGCCCAGCAGCAAAGGGGTCGATCAAAATCTTGCCGCCTTCCAGATCGATTTCCAGCACGGCTGCCTCGGTGAAAGGTATAAGCGCCGGGCGACGGCCCGCACCCTTCAGTTCCAGCAGATCACCTGCGCCGAAATCATAGACGGCACTGACGGCGCCATAACTCTTGCCATCGGCATCGACCACGTCGAGACCTTCGAGATCGGTGTAGAAGAATTCATCCTCGTCCAGATCGTCATCGGGCAGATTATCGCGATCGATGAAAAGTTCGAGACCATTCAGTGCCTCGGCAGCGTTGCGGTCGTTGACGCCGCGGAAACGCACGATGACGACGGTCTTTGCTTCGCGAATTTCCAGAATTTCAAACACGCGGCCATCGGCGGCAACCAGATTGCCGTAATCGCCGAGCGCCGTTGGATCGTCCGTATAGGAACTGACCCGCACTTCGCCGCGCAAACCTTGCGCTGCGCCAATCTTGGCCATGAGAATCGGGTTTTCCAGCTTTGCCATCGGACCGTCCGTTATCGCGTGTTCCGCTAATGCTTTTAGAGCGGAGTACGTGCAATTAAAACATGAAAACGGGTGGCGCGGAAACCGCACCACCCGTCTTTAAATTCAGACTGTCGATTACTCGGCAGCGGATGCTTCAGCGGCAGCAGCAGCGGCGTCTTCAGCCTTCTGCTTCTTTTCGGCAACGCGCTCAAGAGCCTTCTTGCCTGGCTTTGCCTTTTCAGGGTTGTTGCGTGCGTCGCGCGTGGTGATGCCAGCTTCTGCGAGGAAACGCAGAACGCGGTCGGTCGGCTGTGCGCCCTTTGCGAGCCATTCCTTGACCAGATCAGCATTAATCTGGATGCGGTCGGCGTTGTCCTTGGCGAGCATCGGGTTCCAGGAACCGACCTTCTCGAGGAAACGGCCGTCGCGTGGCGAACGGGCGTCAGCAACAACGATCTGGTAGTACGGGCGCTTCTTGGAACCACCGCGTGCGAGACGAATTTTCAGTGCCATGTTGAGTTCTCCTTATAATGGCTTGCCCGCCGGTCAGGCGGTCTTGTCGAGGCCGCTGTGTTCAGCGGCGATTGCTTCATGATGCCGGATGACTTCCTTGATGATGAAGTTCAGGAACTTCTCGGCGAAATCCGGATCCAGATCGGCGTCCTTGGCCAGACGGCGAAGGCGTTCGATCTGGTATTCTTCGCGCGCCGGGTCCGCCGGCGGCAATTCGTAAGTGGCTTTGAGAACGCCGACAGCCTTTGTGCGCTGAAAACGTTCCGCCAGCATGTGCACCAGTGCGGCATCGATATTATCGATGGACTGGCGGTATTCAGAGAGTTTTGCTTTCACTTCGGTATTAGTCATGATCGCTCACTTCTTCTTGCCAAAACCGGGGAGGCCCGGAAGTCCGCCGAGACCGGGCAGCTTGCCTCCACCCAGGCCGGGAAGCCCGCCGGGCAATCCACCAAGACCCGGAGGCATGGCGCCCGGTTTGCCGAGGCCCGCAGCCTCTGCCTGTTTCTGAAGCGCTTCGAGCTGCTTGGGGTCCATATTGGCGAGATCAGGCATCCCACCCCCTAGGCCACCCATTCCACCGCCAAGACCCATCTTGCCAGCAAGGCCGCCCATCATCTGCTTCATGATGCCGCCCTTGCCCTTGCCGCCCATGGCTTTCATCATGTCGGCCATGCCGCGATGCATCTTCAGCAGCTTGTTGATTTCGGCAGCATCGGTTCCAGAGCCGGCAGCGATGCGCTTCTTGCGGCTATGTTTCAGAATATCCGGGTTGGCGCGCTCGGCCTTGGTCATCGAGGAAATGATGGCGATCTGGCGGTCGAACATCTTGTCGTTCATGCCGGAAGCGGCCATCTTGTCCTTCATGCCAGCCATGCCGGGCATCAGGCCCATAATGCCGCCCATGCCGCCCATCTTCTTCATCTGGCCAAGCTGCTCGGCCAGATCGTTGAGGTCGAACTTGCCCCTGGCCATCTTTTCGGCCATGGCGCGGGCTTTTTCGGCATCGATGTTTTCCGCCGCCTTTTCGACCAGCGAAACGATATCGCCCATGCCGAGAATACGGTCTGCGATACGGCGTGGATGAAACTCATCCAGCTCGTTCATGCGCTCGCCGGTACCGATCAGCTTGATCGGCTTGCCGGTGACGGCACGCATGGAAAGCGCTGCACCGCCACGGCCATCGCCGTCCATACGGGTCAGCACGAGGCCGGTAATGCCGACGCGCTCATCGAAGTTGCGCGCCAGATTGACGGCGTCCTGACCGGTCAGCGAATCCGCGACAAGCAGGATTTCATGCGGCCTGGAATTCTTCTTGATGTCGGCCATTTCCAACATCAACGGCTCGTCGATGTGGGTACGACCTGCGGTATCGAGGATCACGACATCATGACCGCCGAGCTTTGCCGCCTGCACGGCGCGCGAGGCGATATCGGTCGGGGACTGGCCCGCAATAACCGGCAGCGTATCGATACCGGTCTGCACGCCGAGTTGACGCAGCTGTTCCTGCGCTGCCGGACGCCGCGTATCGAGAGATGCCATCAGCACCTTCTTCTTTTCGCGATCCGTCAGGCGCTTGGCGATCTTGCCGGTGGTAGTGGTCTTACCCGAACCCTGGAGACCAACCATCATGATGACGACGGGCGCAGGGGCGTGAAGATCGATAGACACGCCTTCGGAACCCAGCATCTCGACAAGCTCGTCGTGAACGATCTTGACGACCATCTGGCCGGGCTTGATGGATTTCAGAACAGAGGCACCGACGGCCTTTTCGCGCACCTTGTCGGTGAAGGAGCGAACGACTTCCAGCGCCACGTCCGCTTCCAGAAGCGCACGGCGAACCTCACGCAGCGCTGCGGAAACATCGGCTTCCGAAAGCGAGCCACGGCCGGTCAGTCCATTCAGAATGGAGCCAAGGCGGTCCTGGAGGTTTTCAAACATCGTTTCATCCTTCTTCGTTTCGGGTTACCCGAAACGTCGGTGCTTTTGCTGTCAAAAACAAGACGCCCAAGAACGAGCATAGCCAAAAACCACCCGAGGGCGCATCGCGCTGTCGGGTGTTGACCTCCGGGATCTCTTTATACCTTTGCGGGTCCCGGTCGGCGGCTTGGAGTCTTGAAACTGCCAGCTGATCGGGCGGGATAAACATGAAATGCGCGGGGAAGTCAAGGCAAGTCGGGCCTTTTGGCTGAAACGCCTTCAAATTGACGTCTTCGTGAAAGCTTCATCTTCGCCTATTCGAACGCTTGTAGACAGCCCGTCACCCTCCTATAGCTTATCCATGAACCGCCGAAACTTCTTTCGCCTCTCCGCCATTGGCGGCCTGCTTTTAGCCAGCGGCGGCATTTTTGCCAGCCGCTCCTATGCCAGCGCCTATTATAACGGTCCAATTTCCGACCATTTCGACGGCGTGCGCTTCTTCAACCCCGATGGGGAGCAGCCGAACGGCTTTGGCGATCTTTTAAAATGGCGTTTCAACGGCCAGCGGGCGCAGTGGCCGGAAAATTATCCGAGCCCTTTTCCCACAGCCAAGCCGGACCAGCGCGTTGAGGGAAAAGACCTCCGCGTGACGTTCGTCGGCCACGCATCCTTCCTGATCCAGACGGCGGGCCTGAACATTCTGGTCGATCCCGTGTGGTCGGAACGCACCAGCCCCTTCAGCTTTGCCGGACCGAAGCGGGTCAATCCGCCGGGCATCCGTTTCGAAGACCTGCCACCGATCGATCTCGTTCTGGTGACGCATAATCATTACGACCACCTCGATCTCGACACGCTGCACCGGCTGCATGTCGATCACAAACCGCATTTCGTCACACCGCTCGGCAATGACGCGATCATCCGTACCAGGGTGCAGGCCGCAAAAATCTCAGTCGGTGATTGGGGCGATGCACTTGCGGTCAGTCCCGATGTCAAAATCCATTTCGAGCCCTGCCATCACTGGTCCGCGCGTGGTTTGAACGACCGGCGGATGGCGCTATGGGCTGCCTTCGTCATCGAAACGCCGGGCGGCAAGATTTACCACATTGGCGATACGGGCTTTCACAGCGGCATGAATTACCACGCCGCGGCAAAGAAGCATGGTGGCTTCCGCCTCGCCAACCTGCCCTTCGGCGCTTACGAGCCACGCTGGTTCATGAAAGGGCAGCACCAGAACCCGGCGGAAGCCGTGGAAGGCATGAAGATTTGCGGCGCGCAATATGCCTGCGGTCATCATTGGGGCACGGTGCAGCTGACGGATGAGGCTATCGACGCGCCGATCATCGCACTCAAGGCGGCACTTGGCGATCAGGGCGTCTCGCCCGAGCGCTTCCGCGCAATGCGACCGGGCGAAGTCTTCGACGTGCCCTCGGTTCAAGCGATTTAGGGTGCTTTATTCCGCAATGATCTTCACGCGCTGCCCCGGCTGAACCGCAGCCGTGGTGCTGAGCGCGTTGAGAACGCGAAACAGTTCAAGTTTCCGGTCCGTACCCATCATGCGCGCGGCGAGAGACGCAACAGTTTCGCCGGGCTTTACGGTTATAACCCGCACGCGAAGCGGCTTCAGCGCGGCTATTTCCGATGGCGTCATCTTGCGGAAGCTGGAACGCAGAACGTTTGCCACCGTATCCAGCTGTGGGCTGCCCTTTGGCACGGCCGTCAGGAAGCGGAAAATCTGGTCGCCGACGCGAATGACGGTAACATCGAAATCCCATTTATCCGCGCTGGCGCGGGCCGTGGCGGCGGGCAGTCCATTCACTTGAATTTCGCGAACCGTTTCCGGCAGTAAACCGGCAACCCAGCCGCTGGTCAGGTAATTCGGCAGGCTCGTCTGCTTGGGGTCGGCCACACCATCGAAACGAATGGCCATATCGCCCGGCCCCGTCGCCAGAACGGCTTCGACCTTATTGTCGATCTGGAAGCCGTCCGGTACATCGAAGCGAATGCCGAGATTGCCGTGCAGGAACGTGTTGCCACGGACATAACCTTCCTGCGGGCTATCGCCATAAAGCAAACCATCGATACCATTCAGGAACCAGTCGCGACCCTTGTCACCTACCTGGCCTTCCTGCCCGAAGGCGCGGGCATGGCGCTTGGCAAGCTCGATACGCTGCGGCGTGTTCGGATGGCTCGAAAGGAAGTCGAGGCTCTGGTCGCTATCCGGATCGGCGGAGGTGAAGCGCGCATAGGCCGCCATGGAATCGAGGAAGCGGGGAGAGGCATAGGGGTCATAGCCCGCCTCGCCCAGCATCCGAACGCCTATGACATCCGCCTGCAATTCCTGCTGGCGCGAGAAGGCGGCAAGACGCAGCTTGCCACGCGCAAGCGCCTGCTTGCCAGCAAGATCACTGGACAGAACTTCCGCCACAACACGGCTTGCGATGACTTCGGCCTCTTCACGGCGCTGGCGCTCGATGCCGTGGTTGGCCGTGACGTGACCCATTTCATGCGAAAGAACCGCTGCGACTTCCGACGCATCATTGGCAAGCGCCAGAAGACCGCGCGTCACATAGAGATAGCCGCCCGGTAGTGCGAAGGCGTTGATCGCCGGAGAATTCAAGATGGTGATGCGATAGGACTGCTGCGGGTTTTCAGAAACCGCCGTCAGCGCACCTGCAATTCTGGCGACAAGACGTTCAGTCTTGTCGTCATGATATTCGCCGCCATAGCTTGCCACGATGCGCGGATGCTCACGCGCGCCCATCTGTGCGCGCGGATCGTTCTTCTGCACCTCTTCCACGGTCTGCGGATTGTCGGACGGTTTCAGCGAAGACTGGTAGGCGGGACTGAACAGCGACTGGCATGAGGTAAGCATAAGAGATGCTGCGGTCAGGGCGATAATGCCCCGGCCCGACCTGACCCTGTTTACAATTGTCTGACCGGAGGTGCGGCCCTCTAAGGCCTTCACACGCGTCATCATTCTGCCAGTCTGCTCCTAACGTTCCTGATCATCCGTTATAAGCAGACCAGAATACCAGATTTACCCCGATGGGCACACAAATGCTCGAACTGCGAAAACGATCCATAGCGCGGAAATATTCTGACGAAAGATGGTGTCGGCATATTTCTCAAATAGTTGGTTCAGATTCGCAAGTGCAAAATATGCGGACCATCAGTGTGTATTTGCAGGGTTGACACCGCGCCGCGTCCAAATTGTGGCACTGCGGCAGGCTAAAGATCAAGAAAAGTACCGATTTCGTGAATATCCGTCGCAGCGAAGAAAGACTGCGTGTCTCCCTGAAAAACGATTCTGCCGGACCCAAGAAAAACCACCTCATCGGCAAGACGACGTATGTCATCCGGGTGATGAGTGACGAGTAGAACCGTATTGTTACTTTCCAGATGCAACTCTTTCAAAAGCGCCGCCATCCCCGCCCGCAAGCCCGGATCGAGCGCTGCGAAAGGCTCGTCCAGCAGCATGATGGAGCGTTTACGCACCAACGCGCGGGCAAGTGCGGCGCGCTGACGCTCACCGCCCGACATGCTGGATGGCAGTCTTTTCTCGAAACCGGCAAGCCCCACCCGCTCCAAAGCGGTCCTGATGGCTTCACGTTGTGGCTGCGAAAGCCGAAGCGATGGATCGATGCCGAGCCCGACATTGGTGAACACATCCAGATGCGCGAAGAGATTGTTGTCCTGAAAGATCAGCGAAACCGGACGCTCGGCAGGATCGTGATTGCTCACATCCTCTTGCCCGATCAGAACGCGCCCGGAATCCGGCTTTTCGAAACCGGCAACGAGATTGAGCAATGTTGATTTGCCTGAACCGGATGGCCCAACGACCGCCGTCACCTTGCCGCTTTCGAACAGGCAATCGAAGGAAAAATCCTGTTCGCCCAGCGTCAGCGCTACCTTGTCCAGACGGACGCCCGATGCTTGCTCACTCATGCCGCCGCCTTTGCTGGATTGGATTGTCGCGAGACCCCGCCCGCCGCCAGACACAGGCAGATGACACCCAGAATGAAGGCATAGCCCGCCGCATCATTGGTTCTGTAACTGCCCATATTGCTGTAGACCAGCCAGGGCAACGTCACGAAACTCTCGGAGCCGAAAAGTGCAACGGCACCGAGATCACCCAGTGAAAGCGCCATCGCGAAGGAAAAGGCCATGGCGAACGGACGCCAGAGCACCGGCCAGTCGATAAGGCGGAAACGCGACAGACCACTCATGCCGAGACTTGCCGATAGCTTCCCCGTTCGAGCCTGATGCGTGATGAAGGCTGGCTCTAGCACCCGCATGACAAAGGGCAAGGCCATCAGCATATTGATGAGTGCCACCAGCGCCGGAGCATAAACCGCGACATCGCCAAGCGGACGCAGGAGCAGAAACCAGCCGCTGCCAAGAACGACGGGCGGCACGAGGAGAACGAGTGACGCGCCAGCGCCGAAAGAGGCGGACAGGAATCTGGCGGGAACACTGGCTTTCCTGTTTTCGGCGATTACCCGACGCGACCGGATGAGAGCGACCGAACTCAACGTTGCCAGCAACGCCGAGACGACTGCAATCGACAGGCTGGTCAAAGCCGCACGAAGAAAAATCTCCGTGCCGAGAAGCCGCGTTAGATCTGCTGTTACTCCCGAGGCCGCTACCGCGACCAAAGGCAAGCCAACCCAGAGGATCAAGAGCAGGATTGCCATCGCATCCCACAGGCGCGTTAAAATGTGGCCACCATCGAACCGTCTTGCGTTACGCCCATGCGTTTGCCCTTCGGCATCCGCTACAGGCAGAAACGAGAGAAGCACGAGCAGAAGGCCCGTCATTACGATTTGCATCAATGACAGGGCGATAGCCCGCGGCGGATCGAAATCGAACCGAAGCGCCTGATAGATCGCAACCTCGATAGTCGTCGCTGCTGGCCCGCCGCCGAGCAGCAGGACGAGGGTAAAGCTGGTGGCGCAGAGCATTAAGATGAGGCCCGCGACACCCGGAACCAGCCGCTGAACGACCGGCCATTCGATAAAACGAAAGACGGACCATGAGCCCATTCCGAGGCTGGCGCTCATCCGCCAGTACTCGCCGGGTATTCTCTCAAGCCCTGCCAGAAAGAAACGCACGGCAAGCGGCAGATTGAAGAAGACATGGGCGATAAGAATGCCGGACAAGCCATAAATGCTGAAAGGCTGCTCCACGCCCGCAGAAAGCAGCGCCGTATTGAGCAAACCCTGCCTGCCCCAGATGGCAATCAACCCGAGAGCGCCGACGATGACGGGCAGCCCCATAGGAACCGCCATCAGCCGTATGATCCAGATGCGACCGGGAAAATCGGCTTGACGCGCTAGCGCCAGCGCCACGGGCAATCCAAGAACGACTGAAAGCACAGTCGAGAGCGTCGCCTGCCAGAGCGTGAAGCGGAGGATGCGCAGCGTGTAGGTGTCGAAAAGCGCTTCCGATGCAGCAGCCGTATCGAATGCCAGCAGTGCAGCGACGGCAAGCCCGATGAACAGAAGCACGGCGATGAATGCCACCGTGCCGCCGATCAAGAACCTGCGTCTGTCGCCGCGCGCGATCATGTAACGCGACCTTTCGCGCTTACTTCACGCTCATGGCCGTCAGCCATTCGTCGATCCACGCCTTGCGGTTCTTTGCCACCTCTTCAGGCGACATCAGGAACGTCTTCGTCGGCTGGACGAGCTTGCTGAATGCATCCGGCAACGGCTGGGACGTTGCCGTCACCGGCATCATCCAGTTGTTTTCCGGAATGGCATCCTGAAAGCCCGGCGTCAGGATGAAAGCGAGGAACTGCTTGGCAAGCTCCTTGTCCGGCGCATTCTTCAGAATACCGGCCACTTCGATCTGGATATAGTGGCCTTCCTCGAAGCTCGCTGCCTGATACCGTTCGCTATGCTCGGCAACCATGTGATAGGCAGGAGAGGTGGTGTAGGAAAGCACCATCGGCACCTCGCCCTTGGTGAACAGGCCGTAGGATTCCGACCAGCCCGGCGTCACCGTCAAAACGCGGTTCTTGAGTTTAGCCCAGGCTTCCGGCGCCTTGTCGCCATAGATCGATTTCACCCAGAGCAAAAGGCCAAGGCCCGGCGTCGATGTGCGCGGGTCCTGAATGGCAATCTTCTGGGACGGGTCGCCCTCGACCAGTTCCTTCATGCTTTTCGGCGGGTTCTTCATAACCTGCGTATCGTAAACGACGGCGAAGTGGCCGTAATCATAGGGAACGAACACATCATCCTTGAAGCCGCCCGGCACCTTTGCGGAAGAACTATCGATCCCCGAAGCCTCGAAAAGTCCGGTCTGCTTTGCCTCGGCAATGAGGTTCGTATCGAGACCCACGACGACATCCGCCTTGGAGCCAGTACCTTCCAGCTTCAGCCGGTTGAGCAGCGCAACACCATCTGCCACACCGACGAAATTGACGGTGCAATTGCAGGTCTTTTCGAAAGCTTCCTTGACCTTGGGGCCGGGACCCCACTCGGAAACGAAGCTTTCGTAGGTATAGACCGTCAGTACCTTCTTATCCTGCGCTGCGGCGAGGCCGGGCAGAAGAAACGATGAGGCAACAAGGCCAGACAGGAACAAACGACGCAGCATCAGACACCTCCTCGAATGGGCAAACGGGAATAGGCGTCTGGATGGAAGCCGTCTAATCCCTCCGCCGGTGTTAACCGGATCAGGTTCTTCGGGTTGGCAGATGCCTCTCAGCCCTGTCTCTCAAGACAAAGCACCCCGTTAGATCTTCGCGAAGATGTAATCGCACATGAGGCCGTTGGCAAGGCGCAAGCCGTTACGCCTGTTCGGTCATATGCACCAGTTCCCATACATGACCGTCGGGATCCTGAAAACTGCCTGCATACATGAAACCGTGATCCTGCACCGGCTTCCATTCACGCCCGCCCGAAGAGAGCGCCGTCGCCAGCATGCTGTCTATCTCTTCACGGCTGGAGGCTGAAAGGCAGGTCAAGACTTCGGTGCTGCTATTGGCATCCGCAATATCGCCGTTGATGAAGTCCCGGAACCGCTCTTCCTGAAGAAGCATCACGAAGATGTTCTTCTCCACGATCATGCAGAGCGTGCGCTCATCCGAATATTCCGGATTGAAACTGAAGCCGAGCGCGGTGAAGAACGCTTTCGACGCCTCGATATTCCTGACCGGTAAATTGACGAAGATCATGCGCATGGTCTGGGTTCCTCCCGTTTTGAATAGGAAAACGCAAATTCGCTTACCTGTCAAAGACGGTTAAGGAGAGACGATCCAGGCAAGAGCAGGAATTTTTATCCTTCCAGCTCTTCCCGCAGCATCTCCAGTTCCAGCCATTCTTCTTCCATCGTCTCCAGCTTGTGCCTGAGCTTTGCCATTTCATCGGCCAGCTTGTTGAATGCGCCGGGGTCTTTGGCGAAGAGCTGCGGATCGGCCATGCGTTCCTCACGCTTGGCAATTTCGCCCTGCATCTGCTCCATCTCCTTGGGCAGATTTTCGAGCGCGAATTTCTGCTTGAAGGACAGCTTGCCCTTGGCCTTGGACGGTTCCGAAGCCGCAGCAGTGCTTGCGGTGGATTTCGCCTTATCCTGCTTTTCCGCCCGGCGCTTGTCATCCGCAGCGCCCTTGCGCTGCGCCATCATGTCGGAATAGCCGCCGGCATATTCGATCCAGCGTCCATCCGGCGCATCCGGGTTGGCGGGTGCTATAGTTGACGTCACCGTGCGGTCGAGGAAATCGCGGTCGTGGCTGACGAGGATGACGGTGCCGGAAAAATTCGCGACGATTTCCTGCAACAGATCGAGCGTTTCGATATCGAGATCGTTCGTCGGCTCATCGAGGATCAGAAGGTTGGTCGGCTTGGCCAGAATGCGCGCCAGAATGAGGCGTGCACGCTCGCCGCCGGAAAGCTTGCGGATTGGCGTGCGCGCCTGTTCCGGCTGGAACAGAAAGTCCTTCATATAGCCGGTCACATGCTTGACCTCACCATTGACCAGCAGGTTGTCGCCGCGCCCATCCGTCAGATAATGGGCAAGCGTATCCTCGAGGTTCAGGTCCTCACGCTTCTGGTCGAGAGTGGCGATTTCGAGCTTGGTGCCGAGCTTCACCGTGCCGCTATCCGGCTCCAGCTGGCCCGTCAGCATCTTCAGAAGCGTGGTCTTGCCAGCGCCATTGGGGCCGACGAAACCGATGCAATCGCCGCGATTGACGCGCAGGGAGAAGGGCGCAACAATGGTGCGATCCCCATAGGACTTGGTGATGGTGTCCGCTTCGATCACCAGCTTGCCGGATTCGCGACCCTCCGTAACCGTTGCCTGCACGGTACCCTGTGGGCCAGTATGCCCGCGATAGGCCGCGCGCATGTCCCGCAGCTCGCCCACGCGGCGCATGTTGCGCTTGCGGCGCGCCGTGACGCCATAGCGCATCCAGTGTTCTTCACGCTCGATAGCCTTGCCGAGCTTGTGCTGCTCCAGCTCTTCTTCTTCCAGAACCTTGTCGCGCCATTCCTCGAAATGGGCAAAGCCGCGATTGAGGCGACGGGACTGCCCGCGATCGAGCCAAACCGTTGCGGTCGAAACCTTTTCTAGAAATCGGCGGTCGTGAGAGATCAGCACCAGCGCGCTGCGCGTCTGCTGCAATTCGCCTTCCAGCCATTCTATGGTCGGCAGGTCGAGATGGTTGGTCGGCTCGTCCAACATCAGGATATCCGGCTGCGGCGCCATGACGCGCGCAAGCGCTGCGCGACGGGCTTCCCCACCGGAAAGGCTCGCCGGGTTTTCCTGTCCGGTCAGCCCCAGATGCTCCAGAAGATAGGTGACGCGATAGGCATCATCCCCCGGTCCGAGACCGGATTCTGCATAGGCCTGCACCGTCTCGTAGCCACCAAAATCCGGTGCCTGCTCCAGATAACGGATCGTAGCGGAGGGATGGCGGAAAACCTCGCCGGACTGTGCTTCCACCAGACCGGCAGCAATCTTCATCAGCGTCGATTTGCCGGAACCGTTGCGGCCGACAAGGCAGATGCGGTCGCCCGGCTCCACCTGAAAATTGGCACCGTCCAGAAGCGGCGTCACGCCGAAGGTCAGCTTGATATCGTCGAGTTTCAAAATGGGAGGTGCCAAGGCATCAGGCTCCGGTCAGATCATAGGGACGGGCAAGGACGATGGCCTTGCCGCTTTTGAGGCGAAGGCGCACTTGCCCTTCAGCCACGTTGGAAATAGTGCGCGACGAGCCGAAGGCAAGCGCAAAATCGGTGAGGGGATAGCGGACATTTTCGATGTCGAGCCCCTCGAGCGCGGTAAATCCCGCCACGGAAAAGAGAGACCCGGCAGGCAGATCCAGCACCAGTTCCTTGTCAAGCAGCGGAGAGGCCTCCTCCTCGCCGGAGGTCAAGGTCACATCGAAACCACGCTCTGCCAGCGCCACCGCGTAAAGCAGGTGAAACAGCGCGTGATCCGACCGCTCACCCGCCAGGGCACCCACCAGCGTCAGCCGCTTGGCACCACGCGCCAAAGCCTCCGACACGGCAATCTCGCCGTCCGTTTCACCCTTGGCGGCAGGAAAGGGCTGCTGCGAAACATCCGGCCAGCGTTTGATAAGCTCGGCATCCGAGGAATCGAAATCACCCACCCAAAGCTCTGGCGTAAGACCGAGAGGTTCGGTATGGCGCATGCCGCTATCGGCTGCGATGACGCGCGTGTCCGCAACCGATTGGCGCAACCGGTCGGTCACGACGATATCGCCGCCCAGCAGAATGGTGAAATGATCCGAAGTCATGCCCTGCCTTATCGTGAAACGCCCCCTCAAGGAAGGCTGAAACCGCCAGCAGACCGTCGATATTGATTTTTAGCCCGGACAGGATTATGACAGCCGCCAGTGGTGATTTGCCGACCGGCTTGCAGCCACTTTAAAGAAGTCGCTAAAGGGTCGAGGAAACAGGCAATTTCCGAGGACCGGTCGCGATTTCGCTGCCGGTTTTTTTGTTTTCACGGCTTTGCGCCTGAAAGTGAGAGTTCGAGATGCCCATCAAGATTCCCGATACGCTGCCTGCTTTTGAGACCCTCGTGAACGAGGGCGTGCGGGTGATGACCGAGACCATGGCGATCCGTCAGGATATTCGCCCGCTCCAGATCGGGCTTCTCAACCTCATGCCGAACAAGATCAAGACGGAAGTCCAGATGGCGCGCCTCGTTGGCGCTTCGCCGCTTCAGGTGGAACTGTCGCTGGTCCGCATTGGCGGGCACCGCGCCAAGAACACGCCGGAAGAACACCTGCTTTCCTTCTACGAGACATGGGAAGAGGTGCGCCACCGCAAATTCGATGGCTTCATCATCACCGGTGCGCCGGTGGAAACGCTGGCCTATGAGGACGTGACCTACTGGGATGAAATGCAGAAGATTTTCGAGTGGACGGAAACGAACGTGCATTCGACCTTGAACGTCTGCTGGGGCGCGATGGCGGCAATCTACCACTTCCACGGCGTGCCCAAGCATGGCTTGAAGGAAAAGGCCTTCGGGGTTTACCGTCACCGTAATCTCAGCCCTGCCTCCATCTATCTCAATGGATTCTCGGACGATTTCCAGGTGCCGGTATCGCGCTGGACGGAAGTTCGGCGTGCCGATATCGAAAAACATCCCGATCTCGAAATCCTGATGGAATCCGAAGAGATGGGCGTGTGTCTGGTGCATGAGAAACGCGGCAAGCGGCTCTATATGTTCAACCACGTCGAATATGATTCCACATCCCTGTCGGACGAGTATTTCCGCGATGTGGATTCCGGCGTGCCGATCAAGCTGCCGCATGACTACTTCCCGCACAACGACCCGTCACTCACGCCGCTCAATCGCTGGCGCAGCCACGCGCATCTCTTCTTCGGCAACTGGATCAACGAAATCTACCAGACCACACCATACGAGTTGGACAATATTGGCGATAAGGCTGCCTGATAGGCTCTGCATTCAGACGTTGCGCCGGGCCGGAAAATGACGCAACCTCCGGCGCAACTGAACCAATTTGGAGAGAACGGGATGAGCGAAGCGGGCGCACGGGAAAATTTCGGCTTCACGCCAACAGGTGAAAAGGCCGAACGGGTTACCATTTCCGCCGGTGGCCTGACGGCAAAGGTCATCACCTGGGGCGCGGTCATTCAGGATGTGCGCCTCGAAGGCCATCAGCCGCCGCTTGTGCTCGGCTTCGACAATTTCGATTATTACCCGAAATACTCATCCTATTTCGGCGCGACACCCGGCAGAAACGCCAACCGCATCGACAGCGGAAAATTCTCCATCGATGGCAAGAGCTATCAGCTTGAACTGAACGAGAAGGGCATCACCCATCTGCACGGCGGCAGCGACGGCACCGGCAAGCGCAACTGGCTGATCATGGAGCATGGCCCAAGCCACGTCGTGCTTCAAATCATCGATCCGGATGGTCGCGCCGGCTATCCCGGCAACTGCACGATTACCGCGACCTATACGATCCGCGAAGGCGGGGTGCTTTCGGTTCTCTACGAAACGACGACTGACCAGCCGACCATCGCCAATATCTGCCAGCATTCCTACTTCAATCTGGATGGAGCCGAAACCGCTCTCGGTCACGAGATCGAAATCGCCGCTGACCATTATCTGCCGACGGACGACCGCCAGATTCCGACCGGCGAAATCCGCTCCGTGGCAGGCACGGTCTTCGACTTACGGAAAATCACGCCGATGAAGCGTGAGGAGAATGGCGAGCAGGTTCTTTACGATCACAATTTCTGCCTCTCGGCAGAACGGGTGGCAAAGCGCAAGGTCGCCCGCGTCCACGCACCGGCATCCGGCGTGTCGCTTGAAGTTCACACCACCGAACCCGGCGTCCAGCTCTACACCGCCTTCAAGCTGAACACCGCCGTTCCCGGCCACGATGGCAGACATTACGGCCCCTTCGCAGGCTTTTGCCTGGAAACGCAGATCTGGCCGGATTCCGTCAACCACGAAAACTTCCCGAAGGCGATCCTTCGCCCCGGCGAAACGCTGGTCCAGGAAACCGACTATATCTTTTCGAAAAGCTGAGCTGCGTTAATTTAGAACGCAGCCGACATAGGCGCCGGAGCCTCTGGCACGGCGCTCAATCAACCCAGCCAGACGCTGCATTCCGCGGCCCGGCTTACTGGCAACCCGGTCAATGGGATTGGGCAGGGCAACAGCGAGAAGAGCCGCCTGACGCGAACTCAGCTTCGAAGCGGGCACCTTGAAATGATGTTGGGCAGCGGCTTCGATGCCATAGATGCCGGGACCCCATTCAGCGATGTTGAGATAAATCTCCATCATCCGCTTCTTCGACCAGATGAAATCCGAGACGACCGCAAGCGGCAATTCCAGCCCTTTGCGAATGAAAGAGCGGCCATTCCAAAGAAACAGGTTCTTGGATGTCTGCATGGGGATGGTGCTTGCTCCGCGCGTGGACTCGCCTTCCAGCGCGCTATTCACCACCGTCTGCATCTGGTTCCAGTCTACGCCGCCATGGGAACAGAACTGTCCGTCCTCGGACATCATCACCGATTGAACGAGGCGCGGCGAAATATCCTCCAGCGGCACCCAGCGGCGGTCATAGCCTTGGAAGGTGACAAGATCAGCCAGCATCAATGTCGAAACGGGGCGGATAAACGGAAGCGCATAGACCGGGATCAGCAGGTAGGGCAGGATAAACAGAGCGACGAAAAAGATCACCACGCGTTTGACGAGGCTTCGGACATCCACCTTCGGCTTGCTCCCATCCTCCGGTCGCGCTTCATAATCCGTCTCGCTGTCCGGCGTACTGCTCAAATCCCGTCCCCACTGGTTCAGATGAAGCCTTTCATATTCCGCATGAACCATCAAGGCTACTCACGATAACGAAGTTCCGCGCTCGTTACACAAAACAATTGCCAGCCATTTTTCCCCATGCGAAACAGCCGCTAAAATAAGGAACGCCCACCATGACCTTCGAAATGCGGCTGCGCGACAATGCGATGAAGACGGAAGCTCTGCTGGCGGAACTGCTGGCAGATGTAACGGGTGACGACGAAATCGCCCGCCCGGCCAATCTTCTTGCCGCAATGCGCCACGGCGTTTTGAACGGCGGCAAGCGCCTGCGCCCCTTCCTCGTCATCGAAACGGCAAAGCTGCTGGGCGGCAGCGAAGACGCCGCGTTGAGAGTGGGTGCCGCACTCGAATGTCTGCACTGCTATTCGCTCGTTCATGACGACCTGCCTGCCATGGACGACGATGACATTCGCCGTGGCCAGCCCACGGTGCACAAGAAATTCGACGAAGCCACCGCCATTCTCGCAGGCGACAGCCTTCTGACGCTGGCCTTCGACATCATCGCGGCCCCAGAAACGCAGCTTTCTGGAGATCGGAAAACTGCGCTCGTGCTGTCGCTCGCTCGTGCCGCAGGCATCGGCGGAATGGCAGGCGGACAGGCGCTCGATCTTGCCGCAGAAAAGCAGGCGCCAGACGAAACCGGCATCCTGACTTTGCAGGCTATGAAGACGGGCGCGCTGCTGCGTTTTGCCTGTGAGGCAGGAGCAATCATCGCCGGAAACGATGCTTCCGACAGAAAAACACTCCGGAGCTTCGGCGAAAAAATCGGCCTCGCCTTCCAGCTCGCCGACGACCTTCTGGACCTAACCTCCGACGCCGCCACCATGGGCAAAGCGACCGGCAAGGACGCTGCGCGCGGAAAAGGCACGCTGGTTGGCCTACGAGGAGAAGAATGGGCCCGCGCAAAATTACGCGGACTGGTGGTGGAGGCTGCGGAATTGCTGAGACCTTATGGGGATAAGGCAGAGACGCTTGTCGAAGCGGCGCAGTTTATTGCTGAACGGAAGAGTTGAGTACACGATACAGAGTGGCTCAAACCCGAGGATGACGCAAGCGGGTTGGGGTGAGTAGGCATTCCGCCAAAATTCGCATTAAGAGACCTAGCGGTATTCTAACCGCACCGCTTTCTTTGAACGTAAATCTCTTGCGCCGCGGCTTTAAAGCGTGTCATTTTCCAGCGCTGTTCGCAGGAGAACCAAATTGTTCAGATGCTCGTTTTTCATCGCTTTTGCCGCCGCCGTGTTTTCGCCGTTTCTGGCATCCGCTGCTGATTTGCCTGACCTAAAGGGCAAGGAAATCGTGGTTGTGACGGAGAACGCCTATCCGCCTCTGCAATTCGTCGATCCGAAGACGGGTAAGGCCATTGGCTGGGAATATGATGCGATGAATGAGATCGCAAAGCGGTTGAACGCGAAGGTCGAGTATCAGAATGCATCGTGGGATGCGATGATACCCGCCGTTTCCGCTGGGCAATATGATATCGGCATGACCGGTATCAGCATCAAGGAAGAGCGCAAGGAGAAGGTCGATTTCTCTATTCCCTATATGCGCTCGGAAATGTTCATGCTGGTTCGGGCCGATGAAAATCGCTTTACCGACG
>JAAIGF010000285.1_pt1 | contig 23751 bp, 20 predicted proteins | sample 6487441 | NCBI WGS metagenome assembly JAAIGF01 (sample SAMN13974129, study PRJNA590717) | phyllosphere metagenome | biome: pepper field; feature: multiple bacterial spot infested pepper fields; material: pepper leaves; isolation source: leaves from pepper fields | host: Capsicum annuum ... | reverse complement strand
TGCGATGCGCCAGGGCGTGTCGATGACCAGACGTTCGGCCTCTCTCTCGCCCAGGATCCGGGCGGCTTGCAGGAGACCTTCTTGTAATAGGGGAGGGCGGTGATCCAGGTTGTGGGCATCAGTCGCCATAATGCTGACCACGCGATTGCTCAGCAGTTCGTGAGCCAGGTGCATTGCTCTTTCGCCAAAACGACCAGCGGCAGAAGCGGCTGTCACCTGCAACAGGCAGCCCTGTTCGATGAACGGCTTGAGCTTGCTCGGGTTGTTCATCAGTGCCTTGTTGCGCTCCGGGTGGGCGATGAGGGGCACCACGCCCTTGTCCAGCAGCCATTGGGTCAGGCGTTCGGCGCCAAAGGGCATTTCCCCGTGGGGAAACTCCAGCAGCAATACCTTCTTGCCTTCCCACTGGCCGAGAAATGGAATGCTGCCATCCAGCACACGGGTCATCAGCTCGCCGGAAAAACGCACCTCGGCGGCCGCAGCGACCTTCAGCTCGATGCCGGCCTCCTGCAGCGCAGCGTTGAAACGGCTGCAGGTCTCGGCGATGTTGTGGCTGTCATTGTCGTAACGGCCGATATGGATGTGCGGCGTACAGACCACGTGGCTGATGCCGTTGGCCACTGCGGCACGAGCCATGTCCAGCGCGGTCGGCAGGTCTGCCGGGCCGTCGTCGATGCCCGGCAGCAGGTGATTATGCAGATCGATCATCGGGCACCTCCTGCTGTCATGCGCTGGTTGGTCATGGCGGTGATCAGGCCTTGCGGTCGCTGTAGCCGTAGTGGTCGTAGTAGCCGCTGTAGTCGCCGGAGCGCGCAGCCTTTTCCACGTCCACCTGGTTGAGCACCACGCCCATTACCGAGGCACCGCTCTGCAGCAGGTGGCCGACGCCACGCTGGGCCAGCGGGATGGAGGTGCCGTCGGCCTTGACCACGTAGATCACCGAATCGGCGAAGGTGGACAGCAGCACGGCATCGCTCACGGCCTGGCTGGGCGGCGAATCGATGATGATGTGGTCGTAACGCTCCTTGATCATCTCCAGGAACTTGGCGAAGCGCGGCGAGGCCAGCAGCTCCAGCGGGTTTGGCGGTACCGCGCCGGCGGGCAGCATGTCCAGGTTGGTGCCCATGTTGTGGATGCACTCCTCGACCTTGGCGCTGCCGGTGATCAGGTTGGCCAGGCCAGGGGTACCGACCGGGAAGTCGAAGCTCTTGGCCAGGGTCGGGCGGCGCAGGTCGGCGTCGATCAACAGCACGCGCTGCAGCTGGCTGAGGGCGAACGCCATGTTGGCCACCAGGGTGCTCTTGCCTTCGCCCGGCGAGGACGAGGTAACCACCAGGACCTTTTGCGAGCGGTTGGTATCGGCCAGCATCAGGCTGGTGCGGATGGTACGGATCGACTCGCAGAAGCGCGGGTCCTCGCCATGCTCGAACAGGTGCGCGGCGGTGTACTTGGCGTTGTTGGCGATCAGCGGAACGATGCCCAGTACCGGCAGGTTCAGCTTGTTCTCAACGTCGTCAGCGCTCTTGAAGGTGTTGTTGAGGAAGTCGCGAACGATGGCCAGGGCCAGGGCGAATACCAGAGCGAGACCGGCGGCCAGGACGATCAGCAGCTTCTGGTTCGGCGCGGCCGGCTGCAGCGGGGCAATGGCCTGGTCGATGATTCGCGCGTTGCTGGAGTTGACGTCCTGGGTCGCTGCGGTTTCGCGCAGACGGGTCATGAAGGTCTCGTACAGCGAGCGGTTGCTTTCCACGTCGCGGGTCAGCTCACGCACCTTGAACTCCTTGCGCGAGATGTCCTGGATCTGCTCCTTGTTCTTGTCGAACGAGGCGTTCAGCGAATTCTCGTTGGCCACCGCCAGCTGGTAGTTGCGCTCGATGCTGGCGACCACCTGCTCGACCTGGGCACGCAGGCTTGCCGAGGCAGCGCTGAGGTCGGACTTGGCAGCGAGCATGGCCGGGTGACGGTCACCGTAGCGACGCGACAGCTCTTCGACCTTGGCACGGGCGCGAGCTTCTTCGGACTTGAACTGCTGGATCAGCGGGTTGCCAAGCACGGCCGGCACGCTGGCCAGGCGGCGCCAGTCGCCGCTGCCCATGGACTGCACCTGACGGTACTGGCTTTCGGCCTCGGCACGCTGGCGACGGGCGTCGATCATGCGATCACCGGTCAGCGACAGTTCGTTGTTGCTGATGGTGGCCACGCCGTTGACGTCCACCAGGCCTTCGGCCTCGCGGTAGGCCTGCAGGCGGTTTTCGGCTTCCTGCAGCGAGCTGCGCAGCTCGGTGAGGCGGGTGTTCATCCAGGTGGTGGCCGACAGCGACATTTCCATCTGTGCTTCGAGCTGGCTGTCGATGTAGTTGCGGGCCAGGGAGTTGGCGATGGCCGCGGCGGTCAGGCGATCCGGCAGGTCGACGGAGATGTTGACCAGCTGGCTCTTGCCTTCGACCCAGATGTTGGTGCGGTCCATCAGGATCTTGGTGACGATGTCGAGCAGCTCGGCTTCGCTCATCGGCTTGGCCGGCTCGGGCTCGTCTACCAGGCCGGTGATCGACAGGGCGCTCTGCAGGCCACGGGCGATACCACCGAAATTGATCAGCGCCTGCGGCTGCTGACGGGGATCGAAGTCCGGGTGCTCGGTAAGGTTGAGCTCACGCACCACCTTCTCGGCCACCACACGGCTCTTGATCAGGCCGAGCTGGGTCTGCAGGTATTCGTTGACCGCACCGGTGGTGTCGGTGACTTGCTGGAAGGACACCAGCTGGGTGCCCTTGGTCTCGATCATCACCGTGGCGACAGCGCGGTAGATCGGCGTCATGCGGGAGACGGCAACCGCGGTGATCAGGGTGACCACCACGACGAACAGGGCGATGGCCCACTTGCGCATCCATACGGCATTCCAGATGCGCCGCAGGTCGATGTAATCGCTATCTGCTTCCGAGGGCGAGGTCTGCCACTGTCGGATCGTTCGTGCAGGACTGTTCATATTCAGAAGAACCCTTGATCGATGGTGATGGTGTCACCCGGCTTGACGAGGGTGTCGAGCGTGGCTTTTTCCGAGGCGCGGGATTCACCGGTGCCGCGTGCGATGGTGATGCGTTTGGTCGAAGCGCGTTCGGTCAGGCCGCCAGCCAGTGCGATGGCACGGTCCAGGGTCAGGCCGGGCTGATAGGGGTAACCGCCGGGGGCTTTCACTTCGCCGCTGATGTAGAACTCGCGGTAGGTGGTAACGGCCACCGAGACGCGTGGGTCGACCAGGTAGCCATCGGCCTTCAGGCGTTCGGTGAGGATCCGTTCGATGTCGGCTGCGGTCTTGTCGCTGGCCTCGATCGCCCCCAGAAACGGGTAGGAGAAGGTGCCGGCGTCGTTGAGACGGATTTCCTCGAAAGACAGATCCGGCTCGCCGAACACGCTGATCTTGATCACGTCGCCGGAACTCAGCCGATACTGCGGGTTGGCCTGTGCGCTGGCTGCGAATGCGAGCATCAGCAGCAGCGAGAAGGCTTTGAACAGACGGTGGACTGACATCCGCATACTCCTTGTAGTTGCTAGTTCATCAGGCACTGGAAAAAGGGCGCCCGCCGCTCGCCTGCTGGGGCAAACGGGAAAAGGTTGATAGGGGTGGTGACGACAGCGTCGTCACCCTGCTGAGGAGCCCCGGTGCTAGAGGCTCAAGCTCAACGACAGCTGATAGATGTTCCGGTCATAGGATTTTTCCCGCACGCTCGAATCGTTTTCGGTGTGGCGGTAACCCAGCGATACATCAGCCCAGCGCAGCGGGGAGTAAGTCATCTCCAAGCCATAGCTGGTACGGTCGTCCTGGCGCTCGGTTGCCTTGTAGTCGCGCTCGGAGTAGCGGTAGAACAGCTCCGAACTGATGAAGGCCGACCATTCGTGCTCCCAACCCAGGCGCGTGGTGGTGTCCTGAACGGTACTGGCACCATCTTCGCCTTCGTCGAAAGAACGACGCGTGTCGAGTTTGACGGTGGAGTAGGTGCGCGGTTCCCAGGCTACACCCACTTCCCACATCGGGCTGGTGTAGTCTTCGCGGCTGCTGCTGTCGAAATTCTTGCGCTGGGCGCCCAAGCGCACGGTGCCGGAGGTTTTGGCGGTGGCATCCCAGGTGGCGCCGAACAACAGGGCGTCATCGGTGCTGTCGCGGTCGCTCTCGCTGAGCACGTATTGGTTGACTGTATGGCGCAGCTCGACCAGGGAGCGGGTGCTGCCACCCAGGCGGTGGTACCAGACGGAGTTCAAGGTAGTGCTGTCGCGGTCCTGGTCATCGTTCAGGCCGCCGCTGTTGCGATAGCGGATGGACTCGTAGTTGACGCCGAAGTCGATCTGGTTGAGCCCGGTCTGGGTACCGTAGGTGTACACGGCACCGGCCACGCCGCGGTCGTACTTGTCGTTCTCGTTATCGTCCGGGTCGGCCAGGTCGGTGGTTTCTTCGACGCGGTGATAGCCCAGGTTCCAGCGCAGGCGGTTGCGCGAGTCGAATTCCATGATGCTGCGAAAACGCAGGTGGTGGTCGGTGTGGCTGGCCTTGTCGTCGGAATGGTAGTTCTGATCATCGAGCTCGTACTCGAGCTGGTAGCCGGTGTTGCGGGTCTCGGCGCTGAGCAGGAATTTCGGGTTGATGCTGCTCACCCAGGAAGATCGCGCTTTGTTCAGGCCGCGGTAGTTACTGTCGTAGCTTTCGCCGACATCCAGGGTTGGCGTGAACTCGAACCCAGCCAGGTCGATGTGTTGTGGGTCAGTCGCCCAACTGGCTGTAGACAGCGTACCTGCTAATGAAGCCGTCAGTATTTTGGTGAGTTTCATGGTGCCAAATCCCTTCCCGGGGTCTATCGCTTGGTGGAGAGCCGTTCGGCATTGCGACGAAAGGGAGCTGGCATGGGGATGTCAGTTACCTATCGCATTGACTTGCGGCCATTTTTCATGAGTCATTGGTTGTCGGCTCCCGTAAGAAGTTCCCCGCCGGCCCGCAAAGTCGTGATCCTCAGCACCATAAAAAAACACTGAACTATTTCCTGCTTCGTGTTGGCGCATGTGGCAGCAGTACGCTGCATGTCGGTGCGACCACTAATCAGCTATTGAACCCAATCACCTTGGTAGAGCGGCCGCTTCATGCTCCGCTGCTGGTGCAGGGCGGCAGTAATTGTCAGCGGACAATAAGGTCATTGCATGACAAGCAGATTAATTGGGGGGCAGCTATATAAGCGGCAGCAATGTTCGTGCCGGGTTTGGGTAACGAGTTGGTTTGAGGTTCGGTACGCTCGAAATCAATGGTGGCTATCGGCGTAATATTGGCGGCAGTTTTGCGCAGGCCCTCTCTTATATATGTGGCCCATTCGAAAGGCGGTGTGATTGCTATTGCTAGCCTGTGGCAAGAATGAAGGTGGCTGCCGGGTTGCAGCGCCCGCTCCTGGAGGCTTCCAGCCAGTTGGCAGGCAGTTTCAGCTGCGGACTTTCGATACTTATCGGCAAGTGGCCCAAATGGCTCGGGTAATACTTGATCATCTGCAACGGTCAGCCTGAGCTGATGGCTTTGCAATATTGCAATCACCTTCCAAACGGCAGGGCAACAGCGTTTCTATATAAGCCGGTCAACGGTGTCTTATATAAGTGGCTTGAGTCGGGAGCGCATCATAACGACATCATGGCCTTATAGTGGCTATTGGCGCTTCAATATGAAAGTTGGCGGTGGGGCAGGCCGCCAAGCGCGTGACGGTCTGCTTGAATAATCATTTCGCACCGTTTATCGACGCGCCTCTATCAGGTTTTTGCAATGACCTGGGGATTGGCCAATGCGCAGTCTTCACCAGCGAAGAAGGCGCGCACGTTGGCGAAGGCGTCACCGAAATACAGTTCATAGCCCTCGCGTTCCACATAGCCAAGGTGGGGGGTACACAGCACGCCCGGGTGACGCAGCAGGGGATGGTCGATATCTACCAACGGCTCCTGCTCGAAGACGTCCAGCGCCGCGACGCCAGGCCGGCCCTTGTTCAGGGCTTCGAGCAGCGCACCTGGCGCGATCAGTTCCGCACGGCTGGTATTGACCAGCAGGGCGCTGGGCTTCATCAGCGCCAGATCGGCGGCCGTGACGAGGTGACGGGTGGCTTCGACAAGGCGCAGGTGCAGGCTGAGTACATCGGCCTCGGCGAAGAACGCTGCACGAGATGAGGCAGCTCGGTGGCCGTCGGCGAGGGCGGCTTGCCGTGAGGCCTCGCTGCCCCAGACCAGCACCGACATCTCGAAGGCCTGGGCGTAGCGGGCCAGGCGCTGGCCGATCTTGCCGTAGCCCCAGATACCCAAGGTCTGCCCGGCCAGGCGTTGACCGAGGTTGACCTGCCATTGGCCCGCATACATCGCCCGCATGGCCGGAAACAACTGCCGCCGCGCGTTGATGATCAGCGCCCAGGTCAGTTCGGCAGGGGCGATGGGCGAGCCACGGCCTTCCATTACCGCCACGCCATGGCGGGTGCAGGCGTCCATATCCAGGTGGCTGGAGACCTTGCCGGTCTGGCTGATCAGCTTGAGTTTCGGCAGGCGTGCCAGCAGCGCTTCATCTGTCCGGGTGCGTTCGCGGGTCAGCACCAGGGCATCGGCGTCTGCAAAACGCTCGGCGAGCACTTGCACGTCATCCACGGCATCGTGGTAGAGGCTGACCTGGTGGCCGCTCAATGTGGCAAAGCAGTCGAGGCTGCGGATGACGTTCTGATAGTCATCGGGAATGACGATATGCATGGCAGCTCCAAAAACGCTTCAGGCTCCCCGGGGAGCCTGATTCGATGAAGTATCAGCTGGCGCTCTGCAGTACCGCCGCCTTGCGGCGGGCGCGCCAGATACGCCAGATGGGCAAGGCTATCATCATAGCCACCAGCGCCCATACGGCCAGGGTGATCGAACTGCTCCACAGGATGCTCAGGTCACCGTTGGATAGCGACAGTGCGCGACGCAGGTTCTGCTCCATCAAACCGCCGAGAATGAAGCCCAGCAGGATCGCCGACAGCGGGAAGTCCATCTTGCGCAGGATGTAGCCGGCGACGCCGATGCCGATCATCAGGTACAGGTCGAACGCGGTGGCGTGTACGGCGTAGACGCCGATCGAGGTGATGATGGCGATGGCCGGCACCAGTGCCCAATAGGGCACGGCAAGGATCTTGGTGAAGATCTTGATCATCGGCACGTTCATCACGATGAGCATGATGTTGGCCACGAACAGCGAGGCGATCAGGCCCCAGACGATATCCGGCTGGTTCTGGAACAGCAGCGGGCCCGGGGTGATGTTGTACAGCGTCAGGGCGCCAAGCATCACGGCAGTGGTGCCCGAGCCCGGCACGCCGAGGGTCAGCATTGGCACCAGTGAGCCGCACGCCGAGGCGCTGTTGGCGGTTTCCGGCGCGGCCAGGCCACGCAGGTCGCCATCACCGAACTTGTTGTCCTTCACGGCCAGGCGTTTCTCGCTCATGTACGCCACGGCGCTGGCCAGGGTCGCGCCGGCACCGGGCAGGATGCCCAGGCCAAAACCGACCGCGCCGCTGCGCAGGTTGGTGGCCAGCACCGACAGGCCTTCCTTCATGTTGAACAGCATGCGGCCCTTGGCTTCGATGGCCTTCTGGCCGTGGTGCGTCCGTTCGAGCAACACCAGAATCTCGCTGACCGAGAACAGGCCGAGAACCAGCACCACGAACTGAATGCCGTCGGCCAGGCCGAGGCTGCCGAAGGTGAAGCGGTACACGCCGCTGTTGGAGTCGATACCGACGCACGACAGCAGCAGGCCGATGCAGCAGGCGATAGCGGTCTTCATCGGTTTATTGCCGGCCATGCCGGCGAGGCAGGTGATGGCGAACACCATCAACACGAAGTATTCGGCGGGGCCGAAGGCCACTGCCCATTTCGCCAGCAGGGGCGCGAACAGCACCACACCGCAGGTGGCCATCAGGCCGCCGACGAACGAGCTCCAGGCGGAGATCGACAGGGCAACACCCGCCTTGCCCTGACGCGCCAATGGGTAGCCGTCCAGGGTGGTCATCACGGCCGAGGCCTCGCCTGGGATGTTCAGCAGGATCGAGGAAATACGACCGCCGTATTCGCAGCCCAGGTACACGGCAGCGAGCAGGATCAGCGCGGTTTCCGGCGGCAGGCCGAGGGCGAAGGCGATCGGGATCAGCAGCGCCACGCCGTTGATCGGGCCCAGACCCGGCAGCAGGCCGACGATGGTGCCGATCAGGGTACCGCACAGGGCGGTGAACAGGTTGTAGGGGCTCAGGGCGACGCCAAAGCCTTGTCCCAGGTAGCTGAAGGTATCCATGCAGTCAGAACTCCAGGCCGGAAAGCAGGCCAAGTGGCAAGGGCACGTCGAGGGCTTTGTCGAACAGCAGGTACAGGCCCACCGCAAGCAGCACGCCGGAGGTCAGGCTAGCTTTCCAGGTGCCCTCGTACAGGCGCGCCATGGCGATGGCGAACAGGGTGCTGGCGATGATGAAACCGGCCAGTTCGAACAGCGCGGAGTAGATCAGCAGGGCAACGATGCACAGCACGATCTTGCGAATCACGTGGCGATCCAGCACGGGCTCGGCACCTTCGCCACTGGCCCGTGAGGGTCTGAACAGCAGGTAGATGGCGCCCAGGGCGATCATCACGAGCAGCAGCAGCGGAAAGGCCCGTGGGCCTACAGGCTCGTATGAGAACGGCGCATGGTAGCTCCAGGCTGCCAACGACAGGCCGAGACAAAGCAGCAGGCTGACGCCCGCAAAAATACGGTCTTGCATGGTAGTGCTCCGTGAGGAGAGCCGAGCGGCTCTCCCGGAAGGGATTTATTCGACCAGCCCGAACTCGCGACCCAGCTCGCGATATTGCTCGACCTGCTTGTGAACCAGCGCCTGCAGCTCCGGCCCGCTTACGTACATCGGCAGCACGTCACGGTCGACCATGTAGCGCTCGAACTCCGGCGAGGACTCCAGTTTGGTGAACGCCTCGCGCCACCACTGCACTTGCTCTTGCGGTACATCCGGGCCGAGGAAGTAGCCGCGGATCAACGGCCACTGGATCTCGTAGCCCTGCTCGCGAGCGGTGGGGATGGAGGCCAGGTCGCCCGGCAGGCGCTCTTCGCTGAATACCGCCAGGGTGCGGATGTTGTTGCCTTGCTGCGAAGCGATTTCGCTGGCGCTGCCGGTCACCAGATCGACGTGTTTACCCATCAGCGCCATGTAATGCTCGGAGCCACCCTCGAATGCGGCGTAGCGCAATTCGCTCGGGTTGATGCCTGCTGCCTTGGCAAGCAGGGCGATCTTCATCCAGCCCTGACCACCGATGCTGCCGCCGCCACCGACGACCACGCTTTTCGGATCCTTCTTGAGCGCCTTCACCACGTCGTCGAGGTTCTTGTAGGGCGAGTCGTCACGAACCGCCAGGGTGCCGTAGTCCGTGCCTATGGTGGTGAGCCACTGCACTTCGTTCTCGTCGAAGCGGCCGTATTTACCGAGAGCCAGGTTCAGCAGCGAGGCGCCGGAGAAGGCCACCAGGGTGCCGGGATCACTGCGGCGGTTGGCGACGATTGCGTTGTAGGCCACGGCGCCGATGCCGCCCGGCATGTAGGTCACGCGCATTGGCGATTTGAGAATGTCGTTGTCCTTCAACCCGGCCTGGGCCAGCTTGCAGGTCAGGTCGAAGCCGCCGCCTGGTTTGCTCGGGGCGATGCATTCGGGGCGATTGGGCTGCGCCGCGGTGGCCTGCAGGCTGGTCAGCAGCACGGCGCCGGCGAGGGGCAGAAGAAGGCAGTTTTTCAGCAGTTTCATCGGAGGTTTTACCTGTATTGGAGTTATTGGTAGGTGGTTCGCCGTATCACCAGATCGGCAGGGCGTAGCTCAGAATCAAGCGGTTTTCATCCATTCCACGGGTGAAATTGGCGCGGTAGACCGCGTTGCGCCAAGTGACTTTCAGGTTCTTCAACGGGCCTTCGCTGAAGGCGTAGGCGAGGTCGGTGTTGCGCTCCCATTCCGCACCAGTGGTGCCGTTGGCCAGGTCGATGCCGCTGCCACGCACGTAGCGGGTCATGAAGGTCAGGCCGGGGATGCCCACCGTGCTGAAGTCGTAGTCATAGCGAGCCTGCCAGGAGCGCTCGTCGGGTCCGGCGAAGTCGTTGAGCTGCAGGAAGTTGGTCAGGTAAGGCGTGGCGCCGTTGACGTAGGTGAAACCGTCGTCGCCGCGCATCTGCTGGTAGCCCACGCCCAGGGCATGGCCAGCCAGGCTGTAGGTGAACATGGCGTTGTACACCTGGTTGTCGATGTCGCCGGCACGTGCCTGGCCGATGTCGCTGTTGTTGAAGTAGCGCAGGTCGCTTTTCAGCTTGCCTGGGCCGAGGGCCAGCGTGTGCTGCAAACCGAGGAAATGCTGACGATAGATGTCGCTGAGCTGGCCCTGGTGGTAGCTCAACTGAGTATTGGGAGTGAGCGCGTAATCCAGACCGCCGAAGCGCAGGTGATCGCTGCTGGGGCTGCCGCCGAAGCGACCGTTCTTGTTGTTCAGCGCCAGGTCGTTGGAGCCGGAAACGTCGCGTTGCACCACGCGGGAAATCTGCCCGAACGAGGCCGTCAGGCGCTCGATATCCTTGCTTTGTACCTGCCAGCCTTCGAAGGTCTGGGGCAGCAGACGGCTGTTGCTGAACTGCAGGGTCGGCATCTTCGGCATCAGGGTGCCGGCTTTCAGCACACTCTCGCTGATGCGTACCTTGGCGGTCAGGCCGAGCTTGCTGTAGTCGTCTTCGGGGCGCTGTTTGCTGTCGCGCGGTAGCAGTGCGGTACCGGAGCGGTCCGGCGATGAGTCGAGTTTGACGCCGAGCATGGCCAGCGCGTCGAGACCGAAACCGACCGTGCCGGTGGAGTAGCCGGACTCCATGTTGAAAATGAAGCCCTGGGCCCATTCTTCGCGCTTGTTCTGCCCGGGACCGTCACGAAAGTCGCGGTTGAGGTAGAAGTTGCGCAGCTCCAGGCTGGCCTTGCTGTCCTCGATGAAGCCGTCGGCCAGCGCGGTGCCGACGGCCAGTGGCAGGCTGGCCAGAACGGCAGCAGGGGCAACGGAGGCATGAAGCAGGTGTTTTCTTGTCATTATTATTTACTCGTGGGTGCAGTGTCGGTTGGCGTCAGATCTTGCGCGGCGTGCCTCTCAAGGCCTGCGGCACGTACACGTCGCCGGCGAACAGGCGGCGTGCAGTGCGAATCAGCGAGGCCTGCATGCTGTGTGGCTGGGCGTCTTCGCCGGGTGCCAGCGACACTTCGATCTCGCCACCCGGATGCTCCAGGCGCACCAGTGCCGCGCCGGTGATCGGAGCGATGTCGAACGCCACGCTGCCGGGCAGGGCGCAGGCGCTAGCCAGGCCGATGGCACCGGTGGCAGCGATCGAGCGGTGGCAGTTGTGCGGCATGAAGTAACGGGTCGACAACGTGCCGCCCTGGCGCGGCGGAGCGAGCAGCACCGGCTTGGGGATGACCATCTGGCTGACATTGCCCAAGCCCATGGCCGCGCCAGCCTGCAGGCGGATGCGCTCCAGGCGTTCGAGCAGCGTCGTGTCAGCATCCAGCTCGGCCGGGGTTTCGTAACCTGTCTTGCCCAGCGCTTCGGCCTGTACCAGGACCATGGGCATGGCCATGTCGATGCAGGTCGCGTCTACACCGTCGAAGTGATCGCGCACCTTGCCAGTGGGCAGCAACTGGCCGGTCTTGGCACCTGCGGCATCGAGGAATGTCAGCTTGATCGGCGCGGCGCTGCCGGGCACGCCATCGATACAGGTGTCGCCTTCGTAGCGCACCTTGCCCTTGGGCGTCTGCACTTCCGAGTCGACCAGGGTATTGGTATTGAGGTTGCGGATGCGCACCCGGGTGACCGGCGTGCTGACGTTGACCAGGCCATGTTCGATGGCGAACGGGCCAACGGCGCAGAGCATGTTGCCGCAATTCGGCGCCGTGTCGACGCGGCGCTGATTGACCATGACCTGCACGAACAGATAGTCGACATCGGCGTCGGGATGATCGGAGGTGCTGACGATCGCCACCTTGCTGGTCTGCGGGCTGCCGCCGCCAATCCCGTCGATTTCCAGCTCATGGCCGGAGCCCATCACGTTGAGAAGCAGCTCGTCGCGCAGGGCGATATCGGTGGGCAGGTGGTTGGCCAGAAAGAACGGGCCGCGGGAGGTGCCGCCGCGCATCAACACGCAGGGAATGGCTTGCATGATGTCTCCGGTGCAATAAATTTGCTTATTGTTGCTTTCCTCAAATGGTGGTTAGCCTGGTTTGTTTTGTAAATTGCATATATTTTTTTGATTGATGTATTTTTTGCATTAATGCGTGCGGGCGGGTTTCAAAATGGGCGCAGCATCGCCAGATGCTGTTTAATGCACTAATCTGCGATGGAAAATAAAAATGTCGATTGATAGGTTTTTTGCATGAATTATGAGCTTCAGGACCTGCGTGCTTTCGTCAAGATCGCCGAGTTCGGCAATTTCCACGAAGCCGCCAACGCCATTCATCTTTCCCAGCCGGCCCTTACACGGCGCATGCAAAAGCTGGAGGAGGGGCTGGGCACCCAACTGCTCGACCGCACCACCCGGCGGGTCAGCCTTACCGCTGTGGGTCGTGATTTCCTGCCCAAGGCCCGGCGCTTGCTCGATGATTTCGAACGCTCCATTCTGGGCATCCGCGAGCTGGCCGAGCGCCAGTCCGGGCAGGTGACGCTGGCATGCATTCCAACTGCAGCGTTCTACTTCCTGCCGACGGTGATCCGCGATTTCAATCGCCAGTACCCGAAGATCCGCATCCGCATTCTTGACCTCAGTGCGCACGAGGGCCTGGAAGCGGTACTGCGCGGTGAGGCGGATTTCGGTATCAACATGCTCAGCGGCCAACACGCCGAGATCGACTTCACCCCATTGGTCAACGAACCGTTCGTGCTGGCTTGCCGGCGTGACCACCCGCTGGCCGAGCAGCCGCAGGTGGCATGGCGCGAGCTGAGCGATTACCGGTTGATCGGAGTCGGCCGGTTGAGTGGTAACCGCGTGCTTCTTGACCATGGCCTGGCGCACCTCGACTGGCGGCCCAGCTGGTTCTACGAAGTGCAGCACCTGTCCACGTCGTTGGGGATGGTCGAGGCGGGCCTGGGAATTGCCGCCATGCCGAGCCTGGCGATGCCGGCTGAAGATCACCCGATATTGGTGCAGCGGCCCTTGGTGGACCCTGTGATAAGTCGCACCCTAGGCCTGGTTCGGCGCCATGGTTCCTCGCTGTCACCGGCCGCCGAGCAGTTCGTCGAGACCCTGCTCAAGCAGTGGCCCGGCTATACCGCCCTGGGCACCGACAAGCCAGCGTGATCCGTCGCGACATCGACTGGCGAAGTTGAACTCAAGAGCAGCGCTGCCCACGGGTGGCGCTTTTTTTGAGCGGAATCTTGCCGATTTTTGTCAGCGGGCAGCCTGGTTTGCTTATCGGCTCAGCGTCATTTGGCGACAACGACGTAGTCGGGGATAGCAGTTTTAAGAATGGTCAGTTGTCTTCGGGTTGCCCGAAGTATCAGGATTTTTCAACACCATTTAGATGGTTTTCGTACGGTAAAGCGGTTGGCGGGTAGCTCGTCACGGAATTGTTTTGATGCGTTTTGCGCATTAATTTCTGAAATATTTGCATTTGATGGAATTTTCAGTGCGTGTGACTCTTTTGCTCAAGGCATCAATCGGCCTGATTGATCAGCATAAGAGAAAGAAGTCATGCGTATTCCCTGTGTGCTCATGCGCGGAGGCACCTCCAAAGGCCCGGTTTTCCTTGCCAGCGACTTGCCTGAGTCGATTGACGAGCGAAACGAAGTGCTGCTGTCAGTCATGGGGGCAGGGCATGAGCTAGAAATCGACGGCATCGGAGGTGGCAGCCCGCAGACCAGCAAGGTCGCTATCGTCAGTGCATCCAGTCACCCGGATGCGGACGTCGATTATCTGTTCGTGCAGGTCATGGTGTCCGAACGGCGCGTCGATACCGCACCCAACTGCGGCAACATGCTGTGCGCCGTCGGCCCGTTCGCCATCGAGCAGGGCCTGGTCAAGGCCGGCCCTCGCACGACCGAAGTGCGCATCCGCAACCTGAATACCGGTACGTTCGTGTGCTCGAAGGTACAGACCCCTGGCGGCGCTGTGACCTATGCGGGCAATACCCGTATCGATGGTGTGCCAGGTGTCGCGGCGCCAATCGAGCTGACCTTTCTGGACGCTGCCGGCAGCAAGACCGGCAAGCTGTTCCCTACAGGCAATACCCGCGATCGATTCGATGGCGTGCAAACCACCTGCATCGACATGGCCATGCCGATGGTGCTGATCGAGGCGACGGGCCTCGGCAAGACCGGTCGTGAATCACCTGCCGAACTGGATGCCGACAAGGCGTTTCTCGCCCGCCTCGAGGCGATCCGCCGGCAGGCAGGCCTGGCCATGGGCCTGGGCGACGTCACCGACAAGGTCATTCCGAAACCCGTCCTGCTGGCGCCTGCCTCTTCCGGTGGCACCCTCCAGGTACGGTATTTCATGCCTCACAACTGTCACCGCGCCCTAGCGATCACCGGTTCGATCGGCATGGCGACTGCCTGCGTCAGCCCGCACACCGTGGCGGCCGACCTGCTCGGGCTTGATGACAACGCAGAGCGCCTGAACCACGTGCGTATCGAGCACCCGAGCGGGTCGATCGACGTCGCGTTGGCGTACGTGGGTGAAAACGGCCAGACGATTCGCGCCTCCGTGGTGCGCACCGCTCGGCGGCTGTTTTCCGGAGAGGTACACGCCCCGGAAGGGCAACGTCTGGCCGGTTGAATAACCGGCCCGCACGAAAATTTGCGCATCCGAACAATTTCTATAAATGGGTGATGCCTGATGAAAGTCGTCAGATCGTTATATTTCCAGATCCTCTGCGCTGTGCTGCTCGGTGTGCTGGTCGGCCACTTCTGGGCGCAGCAAGCCACTGCCCTCAAACCACTGGGCGATGCATTCATCAAGCTGGTGAAGATGATGATCGCCCCCGTGGTGTTCTGCACCATCGTCACCGGCATCGCCGGGATGACCGAGAAAAGTGCGCTGGGTCGCCTGATGGGCAAGACTCTGGGGTTGTTCCTCGGCCTCACGCTGATCAGCCTGATGATCGGCCTCTGTGCGGTCTATCTGTTCCAGCCGGGCGTCGGCATGAACGTCGACCCCAGCAAGCTGAGTACCGCAGGTCTTGCCCAATATACGGATTCTGCAGCGAAGCTCGGCGTGGTCGAGTTCTTCATGCACATCATTCCCAACACCTTCATGGGCGCATTCGCCGAGGGTGAGGTGCTGCCGGTACTGTTCATCGCCGTGCTGTCGGGTTTCGCCCTGTCGTCGATTGGTGATGCCGGCAAGCCGCTGCTGGATGTGCTCGAAGCTGCCTCGAAGATGGTCTTCAAGATCTTCTCCTACCTGATGCGCTTCGCGCCGATCGGCGCCTTCGGGGCCATCGCCTTCACCGTCGGCCAGTACGGCATCACCTCGCTGGGCTCGCTGGCCAAGCTGATCATGACGCTGTACATCGCCTGCGCGTTCTTCGTCTTCGTGGTGCTTGGCAGCCTGTGCCGTGTTTACGGCTTCAGTCTCTGGAAACTGCTGCGTTACTTGCGCGAAGAGTTCCTGGTGGTGCTCGGCACTTCGTCGACCGAGCCGGTGTTGCCGCGCATGCTGGAAAAACTCCAGGCGCTCGGTTGCCGCAAATCGGTGGTCGGCCTGGTGTTGCCAACCGGCTACTCGTTCAACCTCGACGGCACGGCGATCTACCTGTCGCTGGCCGCAGTGTTCATCGCCCAGGCCTGCAATATCGACCTGTCGCTCACCCAGATCGTCACCATGCTGGCGGTGATGCTGCTGTCGTCGAAGGGTGCTGCCGGCGTGACCGGTAGCGGCTTCGTCGCCCTGGCGTCGACCCTGTCGGTGATGCACGACCTGCCGCTGGCCGGCCTGGCGCTGTTGATCGGCATCGACCGCTTCATGTCCGAAGCCCGCGCGCTCACCAGCCTGGCCAGCAACGCAGTGGCCACTGTGGTGGTATCGCTTTCCGAAGGCGCCTGCGACCGCAGGACCCTGCATGCCGTGCTCGACGAGCGGCCTGAACCGCCGGGCAGCCAGACGCAGCCTGCCTGGCAAGCAGCTCCCCAGTCACCCTTGAAGTAAACGTTTGCGTGAACCTCTGCCGCAGCGGCCGTGCCGGTGCGGCAGCGAATGCTCGTCTCAATAACAAAACAAGAGAGAATTCCGATGCTCGCTCTACTCGGGTTGGCGATGGTGGTCGTGTTCACCTACATGATCATGTCCAAGCGCATGTCGCCCATCGTGGCACTTACCTTCATTCCCATCGTGTTTGCCATTGCCGGCGGTTTCGGCGACTCCACCGGCAAGATGATTCTCGACGGCCTGAAGATGGTCGCGCCATCGGCCGCCTTGCTGCTGTTCGCTATCCTGTTCTTCGGCCTGATGATCGACACCGGCCTGTTCGACCCGCTGATCCGGGTGATTCTGCGCAAGGTCAATGGCGACCCGGTGAAGATCGCGATCGGCACCGCCTTGCTGTCGCTCACCGTCGCCCTGGACGGCGACGGTACCACCACCTACATGATCACCTGCGCGGCGATGTTGCCGCTGTACCGGCGCATCGGCATGAACCCCATGGTGCTCGCCACGGTATCGATGCTGTCGCTGAGTATCATGAGCGGCATGACGCCCTGGGGCGGCCCGGCCACCCGGGCCATCGCGGCCCTGGGCCTGGATGCCTCCGACTACTTCATCCCGCTGCTGCCCACCATGGCCGCCGGGGCCGCCTGCGTGGTGCTGATCGCCTACATCCTGGGCCGCAAGGAGCGCGCCCGTATCGGCAATACCGAGCTGCAGGCCGGCGGTGGCGATTGCTATATCAAGCAGATCCTAGGCGACCAGCCCTACAAGCGTCCGCGCTTCGTGTGGATCAACCTGCTGCTGGTGGTCGCGGTGATGACCGCCCTGGTGATGGGCCTGGCCCATGCCGCGGTGTTGTTTCTGGTGGGGTTCGTGATCGCCCTGATGATCAACTACCCGCAGCTCGACATCCAGAAAGAGCGCATTCTCTCCCATGCCGGCAACGCCATGACCGTGGTGCTGCTGGTGTTCGCTGCCGGCGTGTTCGCCGGCATCTTTTCGGGCACCAAGATGGTTGACGCGCTGGCGCAAAGCATCGTCGACATGATTCCACCGTCCTGGGGGCACCTGTTCCCGCTGGTGGTGGCGATCACCAGCATGCCGCTGACCTTTGTGCTGTCCAACGACGCCTATTACTTCGGTGTCGTGCCGATTCTCGCCAAGGCCGCGGCGGCCTATGGCATCAGCCCGCTGGAGATCGCCCGGGCTTCGATTCTCGGCCAGCCGGTGCACCTGATGAGCCCGTTGGTGGCCTCCACCCTGTTGCTGGTCGGCATGGTCGACAAGGACATCGGCGATTTCCAGAAGGCCACCGTGAAGTGGGCCGTGCTGCTGTCGCTGGCCATTACCTTGGTGGCCGTGATCACCGGCGCCATTTCCTTCATGGTCTGAGCCCGGTCGCGGCGCAGCGCCCAGCAGTGGCCTTCGTATCGGACAGCTGCCCCCAGGCGGCCGTCTTCGTCAGTGCCTGCCGGCCATCCGCCTGTCGGCGTACCCGAACGACGGGCCGCTTTGGCCAGTCGGTTAAGAATCAATCACTGACCGGAGCGAACGCTATGTCCACACTCGATAAACAAGGCGGCAGTAATGTCCAGGGCTGGGAACGCGCGCTTTCCATCGGCAGCGGTATCGCCATGGCCCGTGGCGGCCTCAAGCGGGGCGGCATACTCGGCCTGGCGCGCGCGGCATTCGGCGGCATGCTGGTGGCCCGGGGTCTGAGCGGCCATTGCCGCCTGAAGAGCATCATGGAGGACGCCCGCTCGATGCGCCCTGACGTGGATCGAATCAGCGATACCGTGAGCCGCATCGAAGGTGAAATCGCCGAGCGGGTCAAACCGGTCGTCAATAAGGTCAGCGACGGCGTTTGATACGCTGCAACCCTCGACCGCCCCGCCCGAGCGGGGCGGTTTCGTTTGTGCCATCGGCAAGGAGATCTCATGAGCAGTTCCTATAGCGCCACAGCCCCGACACCTGCCGAGGTGCAGGCGATGCCCGGCATGACTCTTATCGAGTTCGGCACCGATTGGTGCGGCCATTGCCAGGCCGCACAGCCCTTGCTGGACAAGGTGTTGGTGGATTACCCGGAAGTGCAGCACCTGAAAATCGAGGACGGCAGTGGCCGCCCGCTGGGGCGTTCGTTCAGGGTCAAGCTATGGCCGACCCTGGTGCTGTTGCGCGACGGCGTTGAAGTCACCCGGCTGGTGCGGCCCACCACCAGCAGCGTGATCGAAGAAGCCCTGGAGCAACTGGTCGGGGAAGGTTGAACTCGTCACTTTCCCTGAATTTTCCCGCAGTGGGGCGAGTCCACCCACTAGACCCACAGCGGAGACCATCATGAACACATCCAAGCAATCCAGTACGCCCCCGGAGATCGACGACATGGAGGATCGCATGGGCTCGATCGAGCAGCTCGACTTCAGCGATCGCCAGGACGAGCGGGAAGGGCGCATCGGTGATCGTCGCCTGGACGACGACGTGCAGCATGAATACCCGGACGAACGCGTGCGCGATGCCGGGCTGAGCGGCGGCGAAACCCTGAAGGAAGGCCGCCACGAAGATGGCGTGAGCCAGGACGACCTGAGCCCGGAAACCCTGATCGACGACACCGGAGCGCGCTCCCCACGTGAGCGTGGCGATGACACGCCGGCTGACCGCGACCTGAGCGTAGTGAGCGAAGGCGATATCGGCGCAGGGGAAGGGCTAGACGAGGAAGAGATGGCGCGCCGCCGCCCCCTCGATGGCGTGCCTTGGGACGGCAAGCCGCAGCCCTGAGTCAATGAAAGGCATGGCCGCAATGGCCGTGCCTTTTTCGTTTTGGCCACGTGGATACCGATTGATTTGACAGCCCTGCAGTTGCAGGCTTACGTTTACGTAAAGGTAATCATCGGTCAACTGCCCGCCATGAGCATTTCCCACAGCATTTCCGGTCTGGCCAGCGAGCTGGGTGTCACCACCCGCACCATTCGTTTCTATGAAGAACAGGGCATGCTCGCGCCCGAGCGGCGCGGCCAGGAACGCATCTACAGTGCCCGGGATCGGGTCACTCTGATGCTGATCCTGCGTGGCAAGCGCATCGGCTTCTCGCTGGCCGAATGCAAGGAGCTGATCGACCTCTACGACCCGGCCGGCGGCAATCGCAAGCAGCTCGACCACTTCCTGGAGAAGATCGCCGAGCGCCGCGAGCACCTGGCCCGCCAGCTGCTCGACATCCAGCAGATGCAACGCGAGCTCGACACCGCCGAGCAGCGCTGCCTGAGCGCCCTGGAGGACATTCCCGCAACCGCGTGAATCCCCGATCACTGACCGTTTGACGCTTCCTACAACTACAACAAAGGAGAGTCGTTACATGAGCACCCTGCCAGGCCTGAATTTCTTCCTCGGTGAGGAAATCGACATGCTGCGCGACGCGGTCGCCGGCTTCGCCGCCAAGGAAATTGCCCCGCGCGCCGCCGAGGCCGACCGCAGCGACCAGTTCCCGATGGACCTGTGGCGCAAGTTCGGCGACATGGGCCTGCTCGGCCTGACCGTCAGCGAGGACTATGGCGGCGCCGGCATGGGTTATCTCGCGCACATGGTCGCCATGGAGGAAATCTCCCGCGCGGCCGGCGGCATCGGCCTGTCCTACGGCGCTCATTCCAACCTTTGCGTGAACCAGATCAACCGCAACGGCAGCGAAGCGCAGAAGCGCCGCTTTTTGCCCAGGCTGATCAGCGGCGAGCATATCGGCGCCCTGGCGATGAGCGAGCCCAACGCCGGTTCCGACGTGGTATCGATGAAGCTGCGCGCCGACCGCAAGGGCGACCATTACCTGCTCAATGGCAGCAAGATGTGGATCACCAACGGCCCGGATTGCGACGTGCTGGTGGTGTATGCCAAGACCGATCCGGCTGCGGGTGCAAAGGGCATGACCGCGTTCATTGTCGAGAAGGGCAGCAAGGGCTTCTCCGTGGCGCAGAAGCTCGACAAGCTCGGCATGCGTGGCTCCCACACCGGCGAGCTGGTGTTCCAGGATGTCGAAGTGCCCGCAGAGAATATCCTCGGCGGTGTTGGCGAAGGCGCGCGGGTGCTGATGAGCGGCCTGGATTATGAGCGTGCGGTGCTCTCCGGCGGCCCGTTGGGTCTGATGCAGGCCGCCATGGACGTGGTGGTGCCCTATATCCACGACCGCAAGCAGTTCGGCCAGAGCATCGGCGAGTTTCAGCTGATCCAGGGCAAGCTTGCCGACATGTACACCACCCAGCAGGCCTGCCGCGCCTATCTCTACGCGGTCGGCAAGCAGCTCGATGCACTGGGCAGCGAGCACGTGCGCCAGATGCGCAAGGACTGCGCCGGGGTGATTCTCTACGCCGCCGAAAAGGCTACCTGGCTGGCCGGCGAGGCGATCCAGATTCTCGGCGGCAATGGCTATATCAACGAATTTCCGGTCGGCCGCCTGTGGCGCGACGCCAAGCTCTACGAGATCGGCGCCGGCACCAGTGAAATTCGCCGCATGCTGATCGGCCGCGAACTGTTCAACGAAACGGCTTGATCAGAGCCCCTCGTTTTCATGGTTCAGGGCACTGTTAAAAACGTCGTCGTTTAACAGTGCCCGTCAGTTGGAGCCTTGCCATGGCCACACTGCACACGCAATTGAATACGCGTTCCAGCGAATACGCCGCCAACCGCGAGGCGATGCTAACCCAGGTCGAAGAACTGCGCGCCTTGCTTGCGCAGACCCGTGAGGGCGGTGGCGCCAAGGCCCAGGCGCGACATACCGGCAAGGGCAAGCTGCTGCCGCGCGAGCGCATCGATCGGCTGCTCGACCCCGGTTCGCCGTTTCTGGAAATCGGCGCGCTGGCCGCCTACCAGGTTTACGACGAAGAGGTCGCGGCCGCCGGGGTGATCGCCGGTATCGGCCGCATCGAGGGCGTCGAGTGCATGGTCATCGCCAACGATGCCACGGTGAAGGGCGGCAGTTACTACCCGCTGACCGTCAAGAAGCACCTGCGCGCCCAGGCCGTCGCCTGTGAAAACCGCCTGCCATGCCTCTATCTGGTGGATTCCGGCGGCGCCAATCTGCCACGTCAGGACGAGGTGTTTCCTGACCGCGAGCACTTCGGGCGGATCTTCTTCAACCAGGCCAACATGAGCGCCCAGGGCATCGCACAGATCGCCGTGGTGATGGGCTCGTGCACCGCCGGTGGCGCCTACGTGCCAGCGATGAGCGATGAAACCATCATGGTGCGCGAACAGGCGACCATCTTTCTCGCCGGCCCGCCCCTGGTGAAGGCCGCCACTGGCGAGGTGGTCAGCGCCGAGGAACTGGGCGGCGCCGACGTGCATTGCAAGACCAGCGGCGTGGCCGACCATTACGCCGAGAACGACGAACACGCCCTGGCCTTGGCGCGGCGCTGCGTCGCCAACCTCAACTGGCGCAAGCTCGGCCAGTTGCAGGTGCACGCGCCAATTGCTCCGCGCTATGCCGCCGACGAGTTGTACGGGGTGATTCCCGCCGACGCCAAGCAACCGTTCGACGTGCGCGAGGTGATCGCCCGGATTGTCGACGATTCGCAGTTCGATGAATTCAAGGCGTTATTCGGCACCACCCTGGTCTGTGGTTTCGCACACCTCAATGGCTACCCGATCGCCATCCTGGCCAATAACGGCATCCTGTTCGCCGAGGCCGCGCAGAAGGGCGCGCATTTCATCGAGCTGGCCTGCCAGCGCGGCATCCCGCTGCTGTTTTTGCAGAACATCACCGGTTTCATGGTCGGCAAGAAGTACGAGGAGGGCGGTATCGCCAAGCACGGCGCCAAGCTGGTTACCGCAGTGGCTTGCGCCCGGGTGCCGAAGTTCACGGTGATCATTGGCGGCAGCTTTGGCGCTGGTAATTACGGCATGTGCGGCCGCGCCTATGACCCGCGCTTTCTATGGATGTGGCCCAACGCGCGCATCGGCGTGATGGGCGCACAACAGGCGGCCGGGGTGCTGGTGCAGGTCAAGCACGAGCAGGCGCAGCGCGCCGGCCAGGTGTTTTGCGACGAGGACGAACAGCGCCTCAAGCAGCCTATCGTCGAGCAGTACGAGCGCCAGGCCCACGCCTTCTATTCCAGCGCACGGCTATGGGACGACGGGGTGATCGACCCGGCACAAACCCGCGAAGTATTGGCTCTGGCGATTTCCGCCAGCCTCAATGCGCCCATCGAGCCGACACGCTTCGGCGTGTTCCGCATGTAGCCCGGCCGAGGACAGACCAATGACCGACTTCACCACAATCGAACTGCAAACCGATTCGCGCGGCATCGCCACCCTGTGGCTGAACCGCGCGGACAAACACAACGCCTTCAATGCCGAGATGATCGCGGAGCTGATCCGGGCGCTACGCCAGGTCGCCGCTGATGACAGCCTGCGTTTTCTGATCCTGCGTGGGCGCGGCAAGCACTTCAGCGCTGGCGCAGACCTGGCCTGGATGCAGGCCTCGGCCGCGCTCGACTATGCGGCCAACCTGCGCGATGCCCACGAGCTTGGCGAATTGATGAGCCAGCTCTACCACCTGCCGTGCCCGACGCTCGCGGTGGTGCAGGGGGCGGCGTTCGGTGGGGCGGTGGGGCTCACGGCCTGCTGCGATATCGCCATCGGCGCCTACGAGGCGTCGTTCAGCCTTTCCGAAGTCCGCATCGGCCTGGCGCCCGCGGTGATCAGCCCCTATGTGGTGCAGGCCATCGGCGAGCGCGCGGCGCGCCGCTATGCCCTGAGTGCCGAGCGCTTCAATGGAGAACGCGCACGGGAGCTGGGCCTGTTGGCCGAGTGTTATCCGGCGGCCGAGCTGGAGAGCGAAGTGGAGCAGTGGGTCGCCACGCTGCTGCTCAACAGCCCGCAGGCCATGCGTGAAAGCAAGGCGCTGTTGCACGGTGTTGGCAGCGGCGTGCTGAGCGACGCCCTGCGCCAGCGCACGGAAAGCGTGATCGCCGGCATCCGCATCAGTGAAGAAGGGCAGGAGGGCCTCAACGCCTTTCTGGAAAAACGCACACCCGCCTGGCAGGCCCAGCCATGAAAACCATCACCACACTGCTGATTGCCAACCGTGGCGAAATCGCCTGCCGCATCATGCGTACCGCCAAGGCCCTGGGGCTGACCACGGTGGCAGTACACAGCGCTATCGACCACAGCGCCCGGCACGTGCGCGAGGCGGATGTCGCCATCGATCTGGGTGGTGCAAAACCGGCCGACAGCTACCTGCTGATGGACAAGATCATTGAAGCAGCCAGGGCCAGCGGCGCCGAAGCCATCCACCCCGGTTACGGCTTTCTGTCCGAGAACGCCACCTTCGCCCGCAAGCTCGAAGCGGCCGGGCTGGTGTTTCTCGGCCCGCCGGCCAGCGCCATCGATGCCATGGGCAGCAAGTCGGCGGCCAAGGTGCTGATGGAGGAGGCCGGCGTGCCGCTGGTGCCGGGTTATCACGGAGCGGCCCAGGACCTCGACACCTTTCGCAGTGCGGCGCAGCAGATCGGCTACCCGGTGCTGCTCAAGGCCAGCGCCGGTGGCGGCGGCAAGGGCATGAAAGTGGT
>JAAIGF010017859.1_pt1 | contig 23775 bp, 27 predicted proteins | sample 6487441 | NCBI WGS metagenome assembly JAAIGF01 (sample SAMN13974129, study PRJNA590717) | phyllosphere metagenome | biome: pepper field; feature: multiple bacterial spot infested pepper fields; material: pepper leaves; isolation source: leaves from pepper fields | host: Capsicum annuum ... | reverse complement strand
GCGTGTCCGCCGATGAGCTTCGCGCGGCGGTGAAAGCTGTGGGCCCCACGGCCGCAGCGGTTCGCGATCACCTGGGCAAGTAAGGAGCATTCATCGTGTCCTTGGTCGAATACCGCCGCAAGCGCCGCTTTGACCAGACCAAGGAGCCGGAGCCTGGCAAGGTTCTGCCCAAGGGGCAGCGCGCCATCTTCGTCGTGCAGCTTCATCACGCCAGCCGAAGGCATTACGATTTCCGTCTGCAGGTGGGCGATGCCCTGAAGAGCTGGGCAGTTCCCAAAGGCCCCAGCTATGACCCCAAGGTCAAGCGCATGGCGGTCGAGGTCGAGGACCATCCCGTCGACTATGCGGGCTTTGAAGGCGAAATTCCCAAGGGGCAGTACGGTGGCGGCCACGTGGCCCAGTTCGATCACGGCGTCTGGGCGACCCAGGGCGACCCGGAGGCTCAGCTTGCCAAGGGCCACCTGCGCTTTGAGCTGTTTGGCACCAAGCTGAAAGGCGGGTGGCATCTGGTTCGATCCGGCAAGCCCGGCCGTCAGCCGCAATGGCTGCTGTTCAAGGACGACGATGCGTTCGCCAGCGATCTTGAAGCGGATGATCTGCTGGCCGGCGTGTCTGCGCCACCTGCAGAGGATCTGAAGCGGGCGGGCGGAGGAAAGGCGGACAAGAAGAGGCTCAAAGCCGTGCCCGCCAAGAGGGCGCGCCGGAAGAACTGGGCCAGCAAGGCCATGTCCCTTTCCAAGGCAAAGGAGGCTGCCGCTCCCTCGGGTCCTTTTGAGCCCCAGTTGGCCAAGCTGGGGGAGGCACCACCGCAAGGCAATCAATGGGTCCATGAGATCAAATGGGACGGGTATCGGATCCTGACCACGGTGACCGATGGCACCGTCCAGCTGTGGTCGCGCAACGCCTTGGAGTGGACCGACAAGGTTCCCGAGATACGCGATGCCATCACAGCGCTGGGGCTCACCTCCGCTGCCTTGGATGGCGAACTCATCGCCGGGTCAGGCACCAAGGAGGACTTCAATCTACTGCAGGCGACGCTGTCCGGAGAGCGCCAAGGGACGCTGGCTTACGCCCTGTTCGATCTGTTGCACATCAATGGCGTAGACATATCCGCCGCGCCTCTGGTGGAGCGCAAGGCGCTGCTGCGGGAGCTGCTTGAGGGTCAGACCGGCCACCTGGCCTTCAGCTCGCACATCCAGGGCGATGGCAATGAAGCCTATCGGATGGCCGGCGAGCAGCACTTCGAGGGCATCATTTCCAAGCGGGCGGATCGCAGCTATCACAGTGGCCGGAGCGACGACTGGCGCAAGACCAAACAGTTGGCCAGCGATGAGTTTGCGGTGGTCGGCTATACGGCGCCCAAAGGCAGCCGCAGCGGTTTCGGTTCGCTCCTGCTGGCCAAGCCCGATGCCGAGCACGGCTGGCTTTACGTGGGGCGGGTGGGTACTGGTTTTTCCGAGCTGCTGATCAAGGAAATCAGCGAAAAGATCCAGGGCGGTGGGAAAAAGCCCACGGCTTACGTTCCTACCGAAGACACGGATCTGCGGTCCGCGAAGTGGTTTGAGCCGCGGTTCGTGGTGGAGGTCTTCTACCGGGGAATAGGCGGGCAGCAACTGTTGCGGCAGGCATCGCTGAAGGCGGTGCGGACCGACAAGGGAGTGGACGATCTGCTGGACTCTGACCGTGCCGCCCAAGGTAAGCCAGCCCGCGGGAAGCGAGCATCGGCGGCAACCTCCATCCGCAAGGCCGCCGCAAAGCCCCCAGCCGATCGTGCGCCGCCCAGGCTTTCCTCTCCCGGCAAGGTCCTCTTCCCTGGCGATGGCTATACCAAGCAGGACGTCTGGGACTATTACTCGGCGGTGATGGATCACCTCCTGCCAGAGGTGATCAACCGGCCGCTGTCGATCATTCGCTGTCCCGCCGGCACCGGCAAGCCCTGTTTCTTCCAGAAGCACCACACCGCCGGGCTGGAGTTGGTGGATGCGGTCAAGCTGAAGGAGGACAGCGGCATCAACGCTCATTATCTGGTGGTGCGCGACGCCGCCAGCCTGCTGGAGCTGGTCCAGTTCAATGCCTTGGAGTTCCACCCGTGGGGCAGCCATGCCGAAGCGCCCGACCGGGCCGACCGGGTGGTGTTTGACCTCGATCCAGGCCCGGACGTGCCCTTCGCAGAAGTCAAAAAGGCTGCCACCGATATCCGGAAGCTTCTGGCCCAACTGGAACTGGAGTCCTTCCTGCGGGTATCCGGAGGCAAGGGCCTGCATGTCGTGGTGCCGCTCAACCCCGGGTGCGACTGGGATCTGACCAAGCGTTTTGCCAAAGGGTTTGCAGAGGCCTTGGCGCAGTCGGAACCGCAGCGGTTCCTCGCCACCGCCACCAAGGCCCTGCGAAACAAGCGGATCTTTGTCGACTACCTGCGTAACGGTCGAGGTGCCACCGCAGTGGCGTCCTATTCCCTGCGGGGCAGACCCGGCGCGCCGGTGGCGATGCCCTTGGCGTGGAGCGAGTTGGCCAAGCTGAAGCGTGCCGATGCGTTCACGATCAAGGACGTCCCGGCCAAGCTGAGACGCCGGCGCAAGGATCCATGGGAGGGTATCGATTCGCTGCGCCAGAACCTGGCCCGCTGGGCTCAAGAAGAGTGATTGCGTGTGACCACGCCAATCAGGTGATGCCCAGGCTTTGAAGCAGCGCATTCGCAGAGACCACGCGCGCTGCACCGGAGTGGCCAAGCACACCCAGGGAAGGGCTTCGGCGCTCGGGCAGGCAGGCTACCGCCTGCTCCACCACCAGGCATTCGTACTCTCTTGAATTCGCATCAATGGCCGTGGCTAGCACACACGAGTCCAGCGCCATTCCTGTCAGCACCAAGGGGCCCGCTTCCAGTTTCTGCAGCAGAATCTGCAGGGGCGTGGACAGGAACGCCGAGTGCTTGGGTTTCAGTACCGAGTAGTGGTCCGGCTTGGGGAACAGCGTGCGAGCGATCTGCTGGGGCGCCCCTGGTGTACGCAGGCATTCGTCGGCCAGTTCGCGGAAACCACATTTCCAGTTGCCGAAGTTGTCGTTGGCGTAGATGACGGGCCAATTCTGTTCATCAAAGGCTTCGCGGATTGGAAGAGTCGCGTGTGCCGCCTCAACGGCGCGGGGAGCCAGGCGCTCGCCATCGGGAAAGTCGAAGCGGCTGAACATGTCAACGATCAGTAGAGCTGGGCTGGACATGTCAGTCCCCGGTCTGTGAATGGGGTGCCTCTACAGGCTTGGATTGGGGCGAGTCCTTCTGCCTCAGGAAAATGGTAAGGACGACAAGCGCCAGCACGGCCAGGAACTCGCTTTGCCAGTTCTGCATCGATTCGAACCAGAAGTCGCTGCTGAAAAGGTGGTCCACGAAGGAGGGCGGCAACGTTCCCTCAAGCCGATCCTCGTCGCACCTGGCGCGCCAACTACCCAGCGCATGCAGCGCAAAGGACATGGCAAACAGGGTGAAGAAGGCGATCGCAAGCGAATGCTGATAGAGGCGCTTCCAGACACCGCCTCGTCGCACTGGCCAAGGCATCCGGCCCTTTTCAACCCGAGGTTGTTCCTGCGAGGGATCCAGCGGACGGGACTCCGCCGAGCCCCATTGCCGGAGGCGTACGGTCAGCAGCACGTACATGCCCATTTGCAGGAACTCGCTTTCCCAGTTCTCAAAGGTGGCGCTGCTGAAGTGGCCGGTGGCCAGGTAAGGAAGCAACCCAAGGGTGTGAGCCCCGTGCTGGGACAGCTCCTCATTGTGTACCTGCCATCCGGTCAACGCTTGGGCCACCATAAAAACAGCCATCAATGCCAGCAGCACCAGGGACAAGCCGTTGCGACGCCACATCTCTCCGCTCCTGAGAGGCGGGCCCGGAGGCCCGCTCCAACTACAGGGCCTGTCAGGCAGCCTCTGCCGCGTTCTGGTTGCCACCCTGTTCCGCAAGAAGGGTCAGCTTTTCGTCGGTAGCTTTTTCTTCGTCCAGGGTTTCCAGCAGATATGGCAACGTGTCCTTGTAACCGAGCTGCTTGGCCAAGGCAGCGATGGTGCCGTAGGAGGCAATTTCGTAATGCTCTACTTTCTGAGCGCCGCCGATCAGCGCAGCGTCCCGGACGGGGCCCTTTTCGATGGAATCGATGACTTCCTTACCTTCTTCCACCAAGCCTTCCATGGCCGCGCACTTGATCCGCTTCAGGCGGATGCCCAGGACTTCCACGACTTGATCGATGCGTTCGATCTGACCCTGGGTTTCTTCCAGATGCGTTTCGAAAGCAGCTGCGAGATCCGGGTTGGCTGCAGCCCGGGCGAGACGGGGGAGGGCCTTGGTCAGCTGTTTTTCGGCGCTGTAGATGTCAGAGAGCTCGTGGACGAACAGTTCTTCTGCGGTCTTGATGGCCATCTTTCACTCCTTTGGGCGATTGGTATGGGGAACCCCACCTTGCATCCAGATCCGTCAATGCAGGCGTCAAGGCCTCGCCGAAGCAATGTGATCCCGCGTGATGGTTTCGTTGGGTTTGGCCAGTCAAGGCGGAATAGGGGCCACGCTCAGGAAGTGAAGACAGACGCGGGCGCCGCACGGGACTGCAGAGCCGCGAACTCCGTCACTCCGTGCTTCCTGGAAGTGGACTATGGTGCTGGCTCCCTGAGGAGAACAGCGTGCCCTTTCGAGCAGTCGGCTACATGAGTCAGGCAAGGCAGCCCTGGAACCGCGAAGATCTCGACGCGCTGGTTCAGCGTGCGGCTGCCTTCAACGTCGAGGCTGGGGTGACCGGGGTTCTGCTCTTTGATGGCGTCAGCTTCCTGCAGTACATCGAGGGGCCCGCGGAGGGGGTGGATCTGGCCTACAGACGTATTCTTTCGTCGGCATTCCATTCGGAGATCGTGGAACTGGGGCGCGGGACCGTTGGCTGCAGGCTTCTGCCCTACTGGTCCATGCACTGGCTCCTGGCCGATCCCAGTCAGCTGCGCTCGGTAGCCCGTGCTGACTGGACGGGGTTCGTCAGATCAACCCGCCCGTCTCCCCGAAGGTCCACCGCGATGGACCGTCTTCACGTATACCTGCACCCCTACCTCGAGCGGCCTCAGTAGTACCTCCCCGTTGGCACGCGCGGTCTGCCGCTGGTCGGTTCGAACGTGATCCATCCATAGAATGCACGCCACCGGAACACGCCTTCCTCGCATCAGGCTTATTCTTGTGGGATCCCGGGGGGATTCGCAAAAAACGGAGCAGCCGATGCCTATCAGGGCCGTTGCATACATCAGCGAAGCGGGCCCAGCCGTTGCGGGTGACACGTTGGGCCTGGGCAGTGGAAAGCTGGACGAACTGGTTGACGACGCTGCGCGGTTCAATCGCGATGCCGGGGTCACCGGAGTGCTGCTGTTCGATGGCCTCCGATTCCTCCAGTACATGGAGGGACCCGAAGACGGCTTGAGCGTGGCGTACTCGCGGGTACAGGGTGCATCAAGCCACACGGGGATCATCGAACTGCACCGTGGCAGGGTGGGAAGCCGGCGCCTGCCGTTCTGGCCGATGCGCTGGCTCCCGATGCAGCCCGATGAGCTGGCGCGGCTGGCCCACGCTGACTGGACCGGCTTCGCACAGCGCAGCGGGGATGCGGAGGCGGCCGAAGCAGCAATGGATATTCTGACGTCGTGGGTTGAACCGTATACCTCGGTCGCGTAACGCGACGTGCTCTTCAGGGGTGGATAGCCGGGCGGCCTTCGCAGGGCATGCAGCGCTCCTTCTTCGACTTGATATCCGCCGCCGTCTTCGCAAGCGCCTCGTAGCGCTGGCGGATCTCCTCAAGGTGAGCCGGCTCCATCGACTCCAGATTCAACAGCTCCTGGTTGGCATCCTTGCTGACCCGGATCAGCTCATCCAGCTTGATGTGCAACGCAGCGGTATCGGCGTTCTGCGTATGCTGGATCAGGAACACCATCAGGAAGGTGACGATGGTGGTACCGGTATTCACCACCAGCTGCCATGTGTCGTTGAAGTGGAATGCAGGCCCGCTGGCGGCCCAGGTGATGATCACGCCCAGCGCGGCGACAAACGCTCCCAGGCTGCCGGACAATCGTGCCGTCGCGGACGCGACGCGCGCAAATCGCGGCCGGATCATTGGTCACCTCCCGCGGCCTCCTCATCCATGCGCCGGTCTGGCAACTTCACCCGCTCATCGAGGCGCTTCTGCTGCTCTTCCGGCGTTGGCGCGGCAAGGAACGGAGAGATGGGGTCGCTGGCGGGGAAGGTTTCCTTCAGTGCTTCATCATGATTGCGGTGGTTATGCAGTTTCGCCCGCAGCGGGCTGACGGGATCGGTAGCCTGCGCTTCCGGGTCCGGGTGAGGAAGGTCTTTCTGATCGCGTTGCATGGTGCGTCTCCAGTGGCGTCGCCATTGTTCCGATGGCGCGCCCAGCATAGAAACTGCACCGTGATCGACCCCATCAAGACCGAGGCAAAGGGGTGTCAATCTTTCAGCCAGCAATCGTTAACACCTCTGGTGTGTTCACGACAGCGTGCGCCACACCGTTGCATCTCCTGCAGGCTCAACCGCCGCACACGACGCTCTGGGCGGGTCGATCGCCCGGGCCAGATCACCCAGCGTGTAGGGTTTGCGCAGCAGCGCGAAGCCGTGATCGGTCTCGCGTGCCAGCAGCTCGCTGTAGCCACTGGTCAGCACCACATGCAGATCGGGGTAGCGCTCGCGAAGCGTCTTCGCCAGCTCCAGGCCGCTGATGCCCGGCATGACCACATCGGAAAAAACAGAGTGGTAGCGCTGATGGTTATGCTCCAGCTCGGCCAACGCATCGCTGCCGTTGCGGGCAAGGAAGACGCCGCAACCGAGCTCGCGCAGTGCGGACACCGCAAATGCAGCCACATCCACGTTGTCTTCCACTACCAGCACGTTCAGACCCTTGGCGTCGTGCAGCGACTGCGTCTCGGAAATACCGACGGCCGCGGGCGTCTGATGTGTCAACGGCAGATAGAGCACGAAGGTGCTGCCTTCGCCCACCGTGCTTTCAACATCCACCTCGCCCTCAGACTGCTTGACGAAGCCAAACACCTGGCTGAGCCCCAGGCCGGTACCTTCACCCACGCCCTTGGTGGTGAAGAACGGATCGAACACGTGGGTCATCACCGAAGCATCAATACCGCACCCGTCATCGCTGACCGAGACCGCGGCAAACATGCCTTTCAGCGGTGGCGCAAACCGTACCGATGGCATCGCCTCCACCCGCCGCACGCAGATGCGCACCGTGCCGTGCTCGGCAATCGCGTCGCGCGCATTTACCGCCAGGTTGATCAGCGCGGTATCCAGCTGTGTCTTGTCCAACAGTACATGGAGCGGTTTGTCGGGAAGGTCGAGCTGCAGGCCGACCCGCCCGCCGAGCAGGGTGCGGATGATGTCGGCCAGTCCTTCAACGCCCGCGCAGAGGTCGAATACTTCGGGTGACAGGGTCTGCCTGCGCGAGAAGGACAGCAGATGGGACACCAGGCTGGTGGCGCGGTCGGCCGCTGCACCGATGGCCTCGATATGGCGATTCTGCCGCTCGTCGCGAGGGCTGCCGTAACGCAGCATGTCCACCGAACCGGTGATGACCTGCAGAAGGTTGTTGAAATCGTGGGCGACACCGCCGGTCAACTGGCCAATGGCTTCCAGCTTCTGCGATTGCCGCAGCTGCTCGCGCGCCCTCACCAGTTCGGCATGGGCCAGCCGCGCCTCCTCGCTGATGGCTTCCACCTGCCGTGAGTGCTCATTGCGTTGGGAGACGAACTCGGTCTGGTCGCTGACCACGCACAGGATGCCGCCGACACTGCCGTCAGCAATGCGGATGGGCGAGTACGAGAATGTCCAGAAGGTCTCCCGCCGCGTGCCATCCCGATCCATGAACACGCGCAGGTTACGGAAGCTGCGATGGGTACCGGCCATGGTATCGGCAATCGCACCGCCCAGCTCGTCCCAGACGTCGTGCCAGACAATCCTGACCGGGCTGGCCATGGCGCCGTCCAGCTTGTTTCCCATCCAGGGCGAGAATGCGTCGTTGAAGTAGAACAGGTTGTCCGGCCCCCACGCGATCCACAGCGGTTCCGGGCAGTCGAGGATCATCGTCAGCACGGTGCGGAGTTCTGCGGGCGCTGATTCAGCCAACCCCGCGTGCACCCACGCGCTGTCCTGCAGCAGTCTGTATGCCAGGGAGTCGGGACAGGACACCGGTAGATCGCAACGCCGCATGTGAAGACCTGCTGAGCATCTCCTCACAGGGTAATCGTGAACGGTACAGATTGCGTGACGGCCGCTGTTTCACGGCAAGCGGGCCAAGCAAAGACCCGGCGTTGACGCGGGATCCGTACATTTCCTCTCAGGCAAACCCATCCATAAGCACCATGGCAAACCGCGCAATCGCCTACGCCAGCGAGGCACTCCCCGGTCTTGATCCACAGCGCCTGACCGCGATGGTCGAAGACGCGGCCCGATTCAATCATGATGCCGGGATCACCGGCGTACTGCTATTCGATGGGCAGCGTTTTCTACAGTACATCGAAGGCCCGGAAGATGCCTTGGGCGTGGCGTATTCGCGCATTCTGGGCGCCAGCAGCCATCGCGAGATCGTCGAGTTGGCACGTGGGCGCGTAGGTCGCCGGATGTTCCCATATTGGTCCATGAGGTTGCTGCCTGCCGATGCACACGAGCTGAGCCAGGCGGCCTATGCAGACTGGCGTGGCTTCGTCAGACGGGCAGGCCGCGAGGGCAGCCCCTGGGCTGCCATGGACCACCTGAACGCGGTGGTGCAGCCTCATCTGCGCTGATCTGCGCCCGGCGATCCCGGGAGCTATGCATCAAGCAGTGCGATGACCTCGCGCATGCCCAGCACCTTCGCGGCGCCGGAGCGCTGCAGCAGCTGCAGCGCCGGCTTCTGTCGATCCGGCAGGGCAGCGGTCGCTTCCCATGCGACGACCGTCTCGTATTCACGCGAGTTGGCGTCGAGGGCGGTGGCCAGCACGCAGGAATCCAGTGCCATGCCGGCAAGGATCAGGCGCTGGACGCCCAGCTTGGCCAGCAGCACGGGCAGCGGTGTTGCCAGAAACGCGGAATGTTTGGGCTTGAGGATGAAGTAATGCCGCGGCTGCGGCGCCAGGCGTTCGGCAATGTCTGCGGCATGCCCGCCGCGCTGGCGACACGCTTCAACCAGGCCTGGGAAATCACGCTTCCAGTCGCCAAAGTTGTCGTTGGCGAAGATGACGGGCAGATCCCGCTCGTCGAACGCAGCAATGAGAGTCGCGGCCTCGTAAGCTGCCCGCACTGCCGCCGGGCCGAGCGCGCGGCCCTCGGGGAAGTCAAAGAGGCTGAACAGGTCGATGATGATCACCGCGCTTTTCGTGCTCATGGTCAGCGTCCATCAGTTGCTGCGCTGGCGTTTCGGCGGCGCTGCCACGCCATCACCTGGCCGACCACCGCGGTCAACAACAACAGCGCATTGGTGACCACGAACACGGTGGAGCCCAATAGCGCGCTGTAGATGGTGAACAGCGTGGAGGCGGTCATCTGCCCGAGGAACAGCCATTTCGACACGGCCTCCGGGTGAGGAGACTGCCACTGTTTGACCATCTGCCGGATCAGGGTGGCCATCAATACCACGGTGGCCACCCAGCCCAGGATGTCTGGATGCATGCAGGCACCTCGGTGTATGCGGTCAAGGGGGGCGCCGCCGTCGCTGGCGACGTCATGGCAGCCCAGTGCCCGGGCTACGCCGCCTGAGCGGCCTTCGCGTTGCCGCCACCCTTGGCGAGCAACGTGAGTTTCTCGTCGGTGGCCTTTTCTTCCTCAAGGGTTTCCAGCAACAGCGGCAGCGCATCCTTGTAGCCAAGCTGCTTGGCCAATGCCGCGATCGTGCCGTATGAGGCAATCTCGTAATGCTCGACCTTCTGCGCGCCACCGATCAGCGCGGCATCGCGCACCGGGCCCTTGTCGATTGCATCGATCACTTCCTTGCTTTCCTCGACCAGGCCCTCCATTGCCGCACACTTGATGCGCTTCAGCCGGATGCCCAGTACTTCCACGACCTGGTCGATGCGTTCAATCTGGCCCTGTGTTTCCTCAAGGTGGGTTTCAAAAGCCGTGGCCAGCGCGGGGTTGTCGGCTGCACGGGCCAGGCGTGGCAACGCTTTGGTCAGCTGCTTCTCGGCGCTGTAGATGTCGGAAAGTTCATGGATGAAGAGGTCTTCCGCTGTCTTGATGGCCATGTCGGCATCCCGTCGTGAACGAGCCTGCAGACTAGAGGGGTGCCTTGAAAGATCCGTCGAACGGACAGTGAAGGAGAGGTCTCGGCATGATGCTGGGTCTTCGCGCTCGGTTAGCGCGTTCTGGTCTTACGCGGTCTCCGGGAGCCCTTTCACTCTGAAGCGGGCTCTACACAGCGGTCGCTGACCACGCCGCCCCCAATGAACCTGCTGACAGCTGCGACGAAGCAGCCTGGCGCAACCAACGGCAATAGATGGGCACCGCGGTCCACCGTGTGGAACGTGACAGGCCCCGACCCGCGGAGCATGGCGGCGTGTTCCTGGGCACCGGCGTAGGCGGTATTCGGATCCAGCGTCCCCTGCAGGATCAGTGTCCGTGGCAGGGTGTCCGGGGTTTTTCCGAGCCAGGCATCACGCGGGTAACGCGGGACACTACCACTGACGAGCAGGCCGGGAATGGGACTGACGAACAACGCATCTTTGGCCTCTTCGTTCACGGTCTCCATGCTGAGCTCCGGACGTGCGTTGTTCTCCGAGGCAGCGATAAGCATCACCAGCGGCAGGGCCGGCTGGTTGTTTCCTGCCTGTCCCAGCTGCGCCAGCGCGGCATTCCAGTCCTTTACTGTGGCAACGAGGGTGCGGGCATTACCCTCGGAAAGGTCCTGCACGATCTTCGGCATTCGATCGCGCAGCGCAGGGAAGCTCAGCAGAGCGGCGAAGAACCGGCGCAGGTCGCCGCCCGGCACGTCCTTCTGCCAGGCCGCATCCTTCATGGCCAGCAGTGTCCGATACTGCCGGAGGCTGCGTTCATCCATGCTCTGCCGCCCGACCTGGTCAACAAGCGCGGTGCGCCGGCTGAGGTCCCATGTTTCAGTGGTCTCGGGCGGCACCAGTCCGTCGAGGATGAGCCCATCCACATCAAGATCATTGACCTGGAGCGAACGCAGCGCCAGCTGGGTGCCGTAGGAAACGCCATACAGCAACACCTGCCCGCTGCGATCTGCCTGTGACATCAGAGTGCCGAGGTCATGCGCAGCCTCAGTGATGGAAAAGGCCGACGTGCGCTGCAGGTTGGCGTACATGCTGCCGATGCACGGGCCCCATTCGGCGTCTGCCAGTCCCGTGCCTGCCGGGCTTTCCGGTGCCTCCTGGATCGGGCAGATCCGCGACGAGCGACCCGTGCCCCGGTGGTCGGGGATGACAAGATCAAACCCGGGGAACGCACGCTGGTAGGTCTGCACAAGGGGATACAGGGACGCGCCCGACTCGCCCGGGCCGCCAGAGATCAGCCAGACCTCGCCTCGCCTGGGTACGTCCGCACTGGCCGCTATGCGCCGCAGAAACAGCGTGATGTGCTCGCCTGATGGATCGGCATGGCGAAGTGGAACGTCCACCGTGGCGCACTGTGATCCGAGCAGGGCGGCTGACGCGCCGTCCTCGCAAGCACGTGCCTTGGGTGCAGATGCACTGGCAATTACGGGTGAGAACAGAAGCAGTACCGCCCACAGCGCACTACGACGCATCGGCCATCCCTTGGCTTGAATGAGCGCCTACGATGAGGGCTGGACGAGGAAAGGGGCGAATGCCGGAAGTAACCCAGGGCGGCTGTTGCTGGCTGGTGCTGGCCGGAGGAGGACAATCATTCCCGACCGGGCAGCGCCCCGGCTGCCCCAGCGGTTTCATGGGATGATGCGCCACCGCGCCCGACGCCCCTACATGCATACCCTGACCGATCCCAATCTGCTGAACGACATCGCTGAGATTGGTCGTATCGAGGCAGTGCCGCGCATCCTTGAAACCGTGGCCCATATCACCGGCTCGAGATTCACTGCGATTGCCCGGGTGACCCAGACGACCTGGACGGCCTGCGCCACCTTGGACACGCTGGGGTTTGGGCTGGTTCCAGGCGGGCAACTGGTCCTGGAAACCACCATCTGTGATGAGATCAGGCAGTCACCCACCTCGGTCGTGTTTGCGCAGGCCAGTGCACACCCGTTGTATTCCAAGCACCACACCCCGCGGATTTACGGGCTGGAGAGCTACGCGTCCGTGCCGATCCGTCGCCCGGACGGCAGCTTCTTCGGCACCCTCTGCGCTATTGACTCGACGCCGGGCAACTTCGATGAAGCCCATGTCCGACGCTCCATGGAGCTGCTTGCCGACCTTGTTGGGAATTACCTCGACAAGCAGGATCGCCTGCTGGAAGCAGAGACAGCACTCACCGATGCACAGCGGGTTTCAGACCTGCGCGATCAGTTCATTGCGGTACTGGGCCATGATCTTCGCAGCCCGCTGCAGGCGATCAGCGTGGCTGCGGATTCGCTGGAAATGGAAGCAACCTCCGAGCGTCAGCAGCAGATGCTCGCGCACATCGCATCGGGCGTCACCCGCATGGATGGGCTGATCAACGATGTGCTCGATTTCGCCCGGGGCCGGTTGGGTGGCGGCATTCCGATCTCGCTCCGGGAAAGCCATTCGTTGCAGGCCGACCTTGAGCGCGTTGCGGCGGAGGTGGCAATCGCGACCGGTCGCCAGGACATCAGCGTGCAGATGCAGATCGAGGGCAGCGTGGTCTGCGACCCCAGCAGGCTCTCGCAGCTGCTGGCCAACCTGCTGACGAATGCCGCCCAGCACGGCGAGCGCTCTGCGCCTGTCACGTTGAGGGTTCACGCCGCATCTAATCGTCTGACGCTGGATGTGCACAACGCAGGCTGCATTCCGTCGGAGAGGCTGGGCAACATTTTCAGCCCGTTCTCGCGCGAGCAGGGCGAGCTGCCGAGGCCCGGCCTGGGTCTGGGCATCTACATCGCATCGGAAATTGCCAGGTCTCATGGCGGGACACTCGAGGTGGCGTCGAATCAAGACGCCGGAACCGTGTTTACGTTCCAGATGCCGGGCGCGGCACGTTCATAAGAACGGGGGAAATGCTGCTTCCTGAAGCCGAGGTCCGAGGAGGTCTACTCACCTCTTCATGGCAGGCGTAGGCTGGCACGGCGGCCCGCGCAGAGGGACGAAGCTAGCGCTTGGCATCATTCAAGGATTGGACACAGCATGAAAAGATACGCAGCCATTGGAAGGATGTTTGCACTCCTTCTTGCAGCATCAGGTTTGAATGCATGCGTCGGTACGACGACAGCGCCCCAGGGGTCGCCGCAGACGCTCCTCGCCGCGGTTACCAAGTCAGACGTCCGTGAGTTTTGGACAAATGACTTTGGCAGGGTAAAGCGAACGGGTGGCTTCTCTGCAATCGTGCCTGTCGAGAGTGCGCAGACGCTGCTTGAGTCAATCCGGGGAAAGGTACCCGCTGGCTACGTCGCTTTTGTTGGAACAACCCACAACCTCGATGATCCGAGGATCAAGGGCGCTGAACTGGTGGTGGCACCAGGTCAGGACCAGTTCGACATCGTCCGCCTCGCAGCTACCGATGCTGTCAACCATGACATGACCACCGATCAGATCATCGAGGAGCTGAAACGATGGGACGGTCAATTCGGGATTGATATCTGGCAGGCTGAGACCGACACCGTTCAACTCAAACTCAAGTCCATTCCAGAGGATCTTCCAGAGTTCTCCCAAAGGCTTTATGAGTTCTGCCCGGATATCGTTGACCAAGGGGTGGGTGACATTGAGTCACTTCAGGCGGCGGTCAAGCAGGAAGGAGTGATCGTCCTTTGGTGGGACTGATCGCGCGGTGCCTGACAGTTTCGTTGCAGACAGGAATGGCACCATCAGCCTGAGGCAGACGCTCGCGGAATCGATCTTGACGCCGGAATGCCTGCGTCCGGCAAGCCAGTGAAAGCTGCGAATGGATGTGCCCGAAGAATCACACCAGGCGCTTGCTCATGAACACACGCTCGTGGCCCGGCGGGTAGTCGCCAAGCCGGGCAAACACCGCGTAGCCATGGCGCGCGTAAAACCCCTCGGCCTGCCAGTCAAAGGTGTCCAGTCGTGCAGAGTGGGCACCCAACTCACGCGCCTTCCGCTCGCACGCCTCCAGCAAGGCCGCCCCCACCCTTGTTGATCGCTGCGCGGGCTCCACCCACAGCACGTGGACCTCAAGCCAGCCCAACGCTACATCCGCCAGGATGCCGCCCAGCAGCGCCCCCTGCGCGTCGCGCGCCACGATTCTTACCTCCGATTCCTGGGCATCGCCGGCGAAGGGACGATTGAACTGCTGGAGCGACTTGCACAGCTGCTCAACGTCTTCCCGCGCCGCCGGCGTGAGGGCGATACCTTCCTGGTTGGTCATGTGTCTCCCCCGCCATGCGAGCAGTGGGGCAGGTTACCGGTATTGTTCGGCGTTGGCACCGCAGCATCCCCCCACTCATCGTTGACCTGAAGGATCTTACGTGCGCGACAAGGTAGTCGGTTTCAGTGAAGCCCAGGCACAGCGCTTCTGCATCCAGCTTTGGAATGGATTGACCATTGCCGGAAGGGCCATCTGGTCTGATCCGGACGCACCCATGGCGACCCAGCTCAACGGTCTGAAGTGGCTGAATGAAATGCAGCACCGCGTCTGGACGGCCTGGTCCCAGCCTTCAGGGGCGCGCCTGCTCGTACTCCTGGATCAGCTTGCCGCTGGCTGTGAGCAGGCTCCGGAACTGGTGCCACTGGTTCGGTATGCGCTGGACCACGCAATGGAACATGCCAACAGCTCAGGCGAAGTTCTGTGAACCATGACTACAGTCGGTGCGCAGGCAGTGCAGCCAGCCGCATTCTGTGTCAGAGGTTTCGCGCCGCAGCGCGTGATCTGCGCAGCTGGATCGGGACCCCAATGGAGCGCGTCGCGGCCTCACGCGCCAGCGCATGGTCAGCGTCGAAGTACTCATCCGGGAGATCGATATGGATTTCTCCCCGTTGTCCATCAATTCCGAGTCCATGCGCCTCGGGGAACGCCTGCCGGACCTTCCCCGAATCAATGACGGTCCGCAGATCCTCCAGCGAATAAGTCGCACCGACCACGAACACGATTGAAACCGTTCCGTGCGGCGTCTTTACGAACTGCGGTGCAACCGGATCATCACCCTTGAGTCTGATGGTGATCACCATGGGGTTCTCGACGAAGTCCTTCCCCGCAAATCGGGTCGTGATGGTTGGATCGAGCTTGATCAGAAGCTTGATCGCTTCCTCTCGCAGCGCCAGTCTCTGCGCGGCTTCTTCGTACGTTATCCCCATGCTTCCCGCAAATGACTCTGTGACCCCATCCCCCTGTGCGGCGGCGGTCATGGAGGGTGAGAAAAGGGATGCTCCAACGGCCATGATGAGGGTGAGGACTCGGGCGGTGAGCACTGTTGGATCCTTCCGGACCAGGTGCTGGAACCTGATGGTAGTCGCCCTCGAATCTGCAATGCTTGACTCCTTTCACACCTGGGGCACGCGGGACTATTGGCTCCCCGTCTTCCCACGATCCAACTGCCGATACCCGATCGCCTCCGCCAGGTGCGCCGTCCCGATCCCTGCACATGCATCCAGGTCCGCAATCGTGCGGGCCACCCGCAGAATCCGGTGCATCGCCCGCGCTGACAGCTGCAGCCGCTCGATTGCCTGCTCCAACAGATCCTGATCGCCCTCGCTCAGCCGCGTGCATGCCCGCAGCGCCGCCGGTGGTAGATGCGCATTCAAGCCGCCCCGCGCGCGCTGCCGCGCATGCGCCGCTTCCACCCGCGCGCGCACCACCGCACTCGGCTCGCCCAGCGGCGTGCTTTCCCGCAGCTCCACTGCATCCATTCTGGCCACGCTGATATGCAGGTCGATGCGGTCCAGCAGCGGCCCGGAGACCCGCGCGCGATAGCGGGTGATGCGTTCATCGGTACACAGACAGCGATTGCTGCGATCCCCCGCCCAACCGCACGGGCACGGATTCATTGCCGCCACCAGCTGGAACCGCGCCGGGTACTGCACGCTGCGCGCCGCACGTGCGATGCGGATATGCCCGGACTCCAAAGGCTCACGCAGCGTCTCCAGGGCACTGCGGTTCCATTCCGGCAGCTCGTCCAGGAACAGCACGCCGTGATGCGCCAGCGAGATCTCGCCGGGGCAGGGTGGATTGCCGCCGCCCACCAAGGCCGCCGCGCTCGCGCTGTGGTGGGGCGCGCGGAACGGCCGCTGCCGCCAGCGCCGCGGGTCCAGCCCTTCGCCACTCACTGATGCAATCGCGGCCAGCTGCAGCGCTTCGTCCTGCTCGGTGTCCGGCAGCAGGCTGGGCAGGCGCGAGGCCAGCAGGGTCTTGCCGCAGCCGGGGCTGCCGATCAGCAGCAGATGGTGGCCACCGGCGGCAGCCACTTCCAATGCGCGACGTGCATGTGCCTGCCCGCGCACGTCGGCCAGGTCGGGCAGGGGCAGCGGCGTGGTGTCCACGCGCTGCACCGGCGGCAGCAGGCGTGGATTGCCCAGCCCGGCGCAGCACTCCAGCAGGGTGCGGGCCACGCGCACGTCGGCATGTTCGGCCAGGGCGGCCTCGGCGGCATTGCCCGGCGGCACCACCAGGATGCGCCCGGCCTCGGCGGCGGCAATCGCCGCAGGCAGCGCGCCGCTGACCGGACGCAGTTCGCCGGTCAGGCCCAGCTCGCCGAGGAACTCGTAACCCAGCAGCGATTGCGGTTCAACCTGGCCGCTGGCGGCGAGGATGCCCAGCGCGATGGCAAGGTCGTAGCGGCCGCCTTCCTTGGGCAGGTCGGCCGGGGCCAGGTTCAAGGTGATGCGCCGCTGCGGGAAATCGAAGCGCGCGCAGAGCAGGGCGGCACGCACGCGCTCGCGCGACTCGCGCACGCTGGCTTCGGCCAGGCCGACGATCTGGGTGACCGGCAGGCCGCCGGAGAGGTGCACTTCCACCCGCACCAATGGGGCATCGACCCCGGCGCGGGCACGGCTGTAGACCAGCGCCAGGCTCATGTGTGGTTCCTGCGGAGAGGTGCTTGATGGTGCGACGCGGGTGCAACTGACCGCCATCAGGGTTTTCAGAGCGCGCGGCTAGGAGATCGCCCACAGCTGACAGTCATGACCTATGGCAGGGGTGGTCGGTGTGGTAGGTAACTACATTACCAGCACGATTTGCCGCAAGTCGTGGCGTGGCGCTTCAGCGCCAGCCTCCACCTTCCACGGGTCTGCGTGCGCCCGCACAGGGGATGTTCCATGGGCAAGGCAATGACGATGTGGGCAGCGACCCTCCTGCTGGCGACGGCCGGTCTGGCGCACGCAGGCGAGATTTCGGTGAAGCGTGAGGGCTACACGCTGAAGGGGGAGGAGACCGGGACCGGCAGGACCACGGTGGTCTTCGAGGCCGGCTTCGGCCAGGGCCCGAGTGCCTGGAAGCAGGTGATCGCTGGCCTGGGGGGCGACTACCGGAGCATCGCCTACGCGCGGGCTGGGCTGGGCACGTCAGGCACCGATGGCGTGACCAAGCGCATTGATGACCACCTGAGTGATCTGGACGCGCTGATCGAAACCGTCGCGCCGGGCCAACACGTGATTCTGGTGGGTCATTCCTACGGCGGGCTGCTGGTGACGGAGTTCGCGCGGCGCCATCCGCAGCGCGTGCGCGGCATCGTGCTGGTGGACCCAGCGACGATGGGCCAGCGCCTCGCCTACAAGAAGGCAGATGCGGCGCGGGTGCAGGCGGACGACGAGGCGCTGCTGGCGATGCTGCCGCCTTCGATGGCCGCAGACTACCGCGTGCTGTTCGAGCAGCTTGATGCGGCAGATGCGGCGAGCGAGCGTGCGATGCCGGACGTGCCAGTGGTACTGCTGACCGCGACCCAGGTGGCCGACAAGCCACTCGTCTTCGAGGAAACCGCGGCGGGCAAGGTGATCTGGAAGGCGCAGCACGCGCTGCTGTTCTCGACCTTCGCGCGCGGCGTGCATCGCTATGTTGCTACTGGCCACGACATCGCCAGGGAAGATCCGGCTGCGGTAGTGCAGGCGATTGCTGAGATGGCCGCGATACCGGCCGCTGCAGACCGCTGAGAAACTGCGGTGGACGCCCCAAGGTCATGCCGACCACATGTGACGGACGGTCGTGCCATCATGCAGGTCGCCGGGCCCGCGCCGAGCCCGATGCGCGGATCTGACATTCACCAGGGAAGGAGTTTTTCATGGCATGGCCACGAGGATGCATGTTGCTGGGACTGGCGGCGTTGCTGTCGTCCTGCGCAACACCCTTCCAGCGTCCGTCGGCGGAAAAATTCCGGCTGGATATATTCGATAACGCTGACGCGCGCAGATTCGAGATCACCTTGACCTCCCTGGACATGCGCGCGATGTGCGTCTCTGCCGAGAACTGGCCAAATGACATCGGCGGTTTTGATGTGTCGCAGGAAGCGACCTACCTGCAGGTCGATGCAAAGGCGCTGGCGCCGAGCAGCAGTTTCTCCAGCATATATTGCCCCGGTGGCTGCGGTGAGCATCGCATTTCCCCCAAGGCGACGCTGCGACGCACGATCAACTACGCAACGTTCGGCGATCCCGGGACGATTGCTGCATCGCCGTCAAAGGTGCTGCACTTCGTTGCAACGCCCTATTACTGCCGCTGATCTGCCCCAGATCGAAGGAGAGCAGGTCAGAGCTTTACCGGGTGGTCCCAGTAGCACACCGCCATCGCCGGCCCGTAGCGCGCCACCAGTGCATCCACCGCTTCCTGGCCCTGCGGGCCTTCGTTGCTCGACACCGGCGCGCCGATGCCGGCCAGTACCGCATCAGAGAGCTGCATCAAGGTGATCTTGCGGTCGGTGGGGCAGTGCCGCATGACAATGAGATTGGGCTGGTTGAGTCGGTCCATCCATTCGAACAGCTGCGGATAGATTGACGCGCGGCGCAGGAATGCATCCTGCCGTTCGATGTTGCGCTGCAGGCGTTGCCTGCCTTCGGCGGTGACGTCGGGCAACTTCTTCATGCGGGGCACGATGCCGCCATGAAACAGCACGACGCTGTCGGCCATGACGTGGCGCGTGCGCGCGGGCAGGAACAGGTAGTTGGCGCATGACGACACGCATACCTGATAGGCATGGACGCTGGCCTTGCGATCAAGAATCGCATCGCCCATGTCCATGCCCAGCTCGACGTCGCCGCCCAGCGAGCGAACGATCACCTGCGGCGTGATGCCTGCAGGGATGTTCGCCATCTGCGTGAGGAAGGCATCGCGGCTTTCGCTGGTCAGGCTGCTGGTGAAGTCGGCACAAAGCGTATCGGGCGCGACCGTGCGTACCTCGGCCGGTGCGCTGGATGGGCGTTCCTTCATCCAGGCCACGCAGCGCTCGGTGGCTGCCGGATCCAGGCCGTCGGCGGCTACAGCGGCGCTGGGCAGGGCCAGCGCCAACAACAACGCACAGCATCGAAACATGATCGTGACTCCTGTCGGGATCGAGGGGCGTCCGGTGCCCGGTGTGGTCGTTCAGACGCTATCACGGAAGAAGGGGATGTGGGTCGTGCTTCCCGCTGAGAGGGACCCAGGTCGATCACGGGGCAATCCGCTTCCTGCATGACGTCATAGGCATCAAATGCATCTCATGGGCACGCAGAGAGCAAGAGCCGCCTGCTGTGCCACGCAGATGATGAAGCGCTGGCGTATCAACTGATTCCCGCGATTGCGACAGGCTCGGATGCCGTCGATAGCAAGAATCTATTGGCAGAGCGAAGGGTGGAGTGGAAGAAACGAACTCAACCCGCATGAGGCCGCGGGCATCGAATTTGCCGTACATCGGCAGATCCCCACGAGCCGCTGGGCTCGTCGGGCACATCGCAGCGCCAAGGAGAGGTTATGAAAGAGATCAGACAGACCGCTGAAACCAATCACCCGTTCGTCTATGACGAGAACGGCCATTGCGAAGTGCGTGATCCGCGCGCTCTGGAAATGCTGGGCGCTGGGGGCGTCCAGGCTGCCGGCGCGGTCTGCAAGGTAAACAGCGGGAATTGCGTTTCCGGCTGTGCATGCAAGTGATCCTGAGACTTGCACTTGATGTGCCGCCCTTGCGGCGGCGCATCTCTTCCAGCGTACCAAGGAGAGGAGCGCATGCGATACGCGTTGGAACTCGCACTATCCGGCATCCATAGATCGAAACTTCTCAGCATCCTGATCGTGCTCGCCGTGGCGACAGGCATAAGCGCGTTTGCCACGATGCTGCTGATCCGGATCGGTCTCGGGGGCGACCCCGCACCCAGCATCAGTCATTCTCTCTATCACGTGGAGCTTGATCTGCGGGATGATGCCGCCCGATCCAGCTCTGCCCGGCCGCTGCCTGTGCTGTCGCTCCACGATGTGCAGGAGATCACTCGGCTCACCGGCGTCCCGAGCGTCGCAACGTCATCATCCTGGCTTCCCTACAGGCCCATGGGAACGGATCGGCCGCTCGGCATGATTGCCGTTCGAGGTTTTACGTCAGATGCGCATTCCCTGTTCGACCTGAAGGTGCTCTCCGGGGCCTTCTGGCGATCCGATGATGACCAGAATGGAGCGCGCGTTTCAGTGATCTCGCGATCACTGTCCAGGGAACTGTTCGGATCGGAATCTGCGGTGGGCAGACAGATCGAGCTGGCCACGCGGAGCTTCTCCATCGTCGGCGTGGTGGAGGACTGGAATCCCATTCCACGATTCCACGATCTTCGAGGCGGTGCCTACGCGGAGAGCGAACGTCTCTACATCCCGCTGGCGGCATGGCGTGCGCTGCCAAAGGACTACGGCATGGGCGCGATGTCCTGTCGCGACGGCGTCCCTGATGATCCGGAGAGCCCATCGTGCGCGTGGCTGCAGCTATGGGTCCAGCTGAACGACACGCAGGCGATCGGCGCATTCAGCAGTGCGCTGCACCGCTATGGGCTGGCGCAGGTCGATTCAGGCAGAGCCACTGACGTGTTCTCCCGCGTTGCACCGCTCAAGGAGTGGCTGGCGATCAATGACGTACTTCCCGATGAAGTCAATACACAGCTGTGGTTCGCAGCCGGTGTCCTGGTCATCTGCCTGGTGAATGCCGCCGGACTCTTCCTGGCTGGCTTCGTGGGTCGGTCCAGGGAGATCGCGATTCGCCGGTCGCTTGGGGCAACCCGAGGAGACATCGTCAGGCAGCTCGCCGTTCATTCAGCCGTGCTGGGGGCCGCCGGAGGACTCGTCTCCATTCCAATGGTCCTTCTCGGATTCCGGGTCGTGCAGGATCTCTCCAGTGCGTATGCATCGCACCTTTCCATTGCGTGGTGGTACGTGGCCCTGTGCCCCCTGATCGCGGCGATGTCTGCACTTCTGTCGGCGTCGATTCCGCTGTGGAGAGCCAGCCAGCGGTTCGTATCGTTGCGCATGGGGGAAGTGCCATGACGGTGGTTGACGCGCTGATGACGACGCTGAGAACGGTGTCGAAGCACTTCACCGTAGTCGCGCTCATGGTGCTTCAGATCTCCGTGTCCATGGCGGTGCTTGCAAACATATGCACAATTGTTCTGGAGGCTTCGGAGCGCATCGATGCCCAGTCCGGCCTGAGTGAAGCCCGTATCGCCGTGGTGCAGAACATAGGCGTCATCGGCTTCGAAGATGCCGCAACGAGTTCGGGCGCTGGGCTGCGTGCACTGCGGGACGTGCCAGGTGTCAGCGCCGCAGCACTCGGCCCGGTCCCTTTCGCGGTGGAGCGTGGGTCGGTGCGGCTGGAAAAGTCCAACCGCGATGCGTCAGGGCACCCGTACATCTACTTTGGAAGCGAGCAGCTCGCGAGCGTACTGGGTACGTCAGTTGTCCAGGGCGTTGCGCTGGCTAGCCTGCAGGCACCCGCCGTAGAGGACGTACTTGAGCCCAACAGCACGTTGGCCGTACCTGCGGTCGTCACCCGGAGTCTTGCCAAGCGCCTTTTCCCTGCGGGCGGGGCTATTGGGAAAATGATCCACGCCGAGGTGTGGGGCAGCTATCCGCTGACCCTGCGAGTCGTGGGTATCACGGCAGACTTCAGGAGCGCATCCACCGGTGATGCCAGCGACTACGAGGCCGTGATCTCGGAAGTGAAGATCGATACCGAGAGTATCGGGGGGCTGTATGCCGTCCGGCGGAGCGTGCCATTTGATCTGGAGGCGAAGCGGGCCGTGATTCGCGCCCTGTCCTCGTCCATGCCTGGCTTTGTACAGGAGCCGGTTCGCTCCGTTGCCGAGCTCAGGACAGCGCACTTCGCCAAGGACGCATCCAGGTCAAATGTGTTGCTGGCAGTGGTTGTTGTTGTGACCGCTTCTTCAGCGCTGGGGGTGTTCGGAATGAGCCACTACTGGGTCTCTGCCAGACAGCGGTCGATTGCCATCCGGCGCGCTCTCGGGGCATCCCGGCGTGACGTGGTGGCCCTCTTTGCGGTGGAGAGTGCCGTTGTTGCCGGGCTTGGCGTGATCCTGGGTGCAGGGTTGGCCGTAGCGGTGAATCGTCTTCTTGCGCTCCAGCTGGAGATGGCTGCAGTAAGCGCCGCTTCGGTGGCGCTGGGTGCGGGACTGACGTTGCTGAGTTGCCAGATCGCCGCTCTGATTCCCGCTTTGGGCGCGGCCAAGGTTGATCCCGCCCTGGCGTTTCGCCAGCGATGACCGCGTGTCTACGAGAACAGCATGGTGCTTGGGCTGTGGCTTGGGGGCACGGGCTCACTTCATGACACGACGGTCGCTCGGCTATGGGAGATTGCCGACGACCATGCATCGCACCTTGGATCCTCAGCCCTGGGCTGAATCCCGCCCCTCAATCTCACGCACAGTCGCTTCCAGTGCATCCAGCTTCTCGCGCGTCTTCAACAGCACCGCGCGCTGCACTTCAAACTCCTCGCGGGTCACCAGGTCCAGCTTGGCCAGGCCGGCCTGCAGCGCGGTCTTGAAGGTGGCCTGCAGTTCCTCGCGCGATTCGCGCAGGCCCGGCGGGACCAGGTCGCTCAGGCGTCGGGCGAGGTCATCGAGATGGTTCAGGTCGATCATGGTGGTACTCCGTGGCCTGGCAGGCCGTTCCTGCATAAGGATACTTGCGGGCCGCGCGCCCGCACAGGCGCCGGCGGTTTCGCGCCGGGCGCGTTCAGGCGCTATCCTCCACGCCGGAATACAGGAGATCGACGATGAAGATGGTCATGGCGGTGGTCAAGCCGTTCAAGCTCGACGACGTGCGCGAAGCGCTGGCCGAGCGTGGGGTTACCGGTATCACGGTGACCGAGGTGAAGGGCTTTGGCCGGCAGAAGGGCCATACCGAGCTGTACCGTGGCGCCGAGTACGTGGTCGACTTCCTGCCGAAGGTGAAGCTGGAAGTTGCGGTGACCGATGACCAGGTGGAGCTGGTGGTCGAGGCGATCGTGAAGGCGGCGGGCACCGGCAAGATCGGCGACGGCAAGGTGTTCGTGTACGACCTGGGCAGCGTGGTGCGCATCCGTACCGGCGAACTGGACGCGGACGCGCTGTAACCCGTTTTTGTAGAGTCGACTGTTAGTTGTGTAAACCCACTACGTTGTTCATTGGCACTCTGGAGATGGGTGGCTGGCCGCCGATCCCCATATGGGGACGGTGCCAGTTGTAGTGGTGCAGCCATTGGTTCAACACTGAATTGCGCTGGT
>JAAIGF010120022.1_pt1 | contig 23789 bp, 13 predicted proteins | sample 6487441 | NCBI WGS metagenome assembly JAAIGF01 (sample SAMN13974129, study PRJNA590717) | phyllosphere metagenome | biome: pepper field; feature: multiple bacterial spot infested pepper fields; material: pepper leaves; isolation source: leaves from pepper fields | host: Capsicum annuum ... | reverse complement strand
TCGCAGTCATTACATGGTATCGTTCCTTCGTATGTTCCGTAAAAATCCGTCAGGTTTACGGATTCGTCGGTAGTGGATTTCCGGTCGCCTGCTGCTTCGGTAGTGGCCTGTCCGGTCTGCTGATCGGTGGTAGCTTGTCCCGTTTCTGCTGCGCCGGTATTGCCCTGTTGTTCGTCTTGTGGCTTGGATAGGTCGACGCAGGATAGGAAGCTTAAACTAAGAAAAAAAGATAGGTCGACCAGCGTGCTGCGCTCAGTCTTTCAGATAAGGTTTGTAATATGCTTTTCATGGTACTGATGCTTTATCTTGTTATACTATTCATTTGACTATATCGCGTTGATATCCAACGCTTGGATGCTGTATGTCGAACGATGAATCGTGGATTCCGTTTACCAAGATTTACTAAACCGTATTTATACAATGTGTTGGGAATCTGCTTCATGCGATGCTGTGCACGGTAGCTAGCCGCTTAGATAGCAAATAACATGCGTAATAATGTTTGTTTTGTCAGCATCCTCTCGGTGTGCAACTTAGGAAGATTCGAAAAGGATATCTCCAAGCAGGTTTGATAGATGGTTGCTCTGTTGCTGCAAAGGGAATGACCTTCCATTTCGCGGCATCGTGATTTCCGTGACAGGTGTTGCATATAGGTATCACTAACCGATCATCGACATCAGCCGATCCAATCGAAAACAATCCGAAAAAGATGCAGTTGCTTGTTTGGTTATGCTGTAATAAACATTTGTTTTAGGGAAATGCCTGGTACAAAAGCTCCTCCAAAAATAGGTAGGAGCAAACATAATTTAAGGTGATTTGTTCTGTTATCAAGAGCAACCAGACTACCATGAACAATACGTTACTTGTACTCACCGATTTTTCAGACAATGCATGGTCGGGCATTTGCTATGCGGCATTTCTAGCGAAGCGTTTTCAGTGGAAGCTACATATCCTGCATACCTATACACCTCCAACCAATTTGACTTTTGAAAAACATGCAGGAGAAGATGTGGGACAACGACAGCGAGACGAGTGCGAAGATAAAATGAGAACGTTGGCAGCAAGTTTAACCGATTTAAATTCCGCGCTTGCCGTGACCACGGCCTGTATGTTGGGGGAGGTAGCTGACACGGTATTACAATTACTGCAGGAAAATAGCTATGCATTTGTGCTGATGGGTACTGCTGGTGCCGGTGGACTAAAAAAGCGCACACTGGGCAGCAATACCTTAGCACTGATCAAGCGATCTCCTATCGGCGTGATAGCGGTGCCGGAGCATTTGGAGCAACCGAAACTGGATAAACTAGGACTGCTCACTAATTTTAAAGATAATGAACGCACATTATTGCAATCAGTGACGGATCGCATGCCAAGTAAACTGGATCTGCTATTGATGCACGTGACGGAGAAGGATATAGCTGCCGCCCCAGAGAAAATCGAAGCCATGATAGCAGCTATCGCCAAACAGCTTAAGTTAGACAACATTACTTATGCGGAAAAAAATGCGGTGTATAGATTGGACTACTATATGCCTGTCCCTGGCGCGATTGATTGGCTAATCGATAAAGAAGGCGTAGACCTATTGATCGTCTGCTACAACCGCAAGAGTTTTTTCACTCGCTTTTTATCGCGCGACTTACCTAAATTTATAAGCAACAATCTTTTGATCCCGACCTACTTTCGATCCGAGTCTTTTTTGTAACGACCAGTTTTTTTAGCTTTTATTGGTAATTTGGTTTTACCTGAAATGAAGTTTAGCTATTTATTTGTCGAAACATTTTTTTTGAAAGCGAGAGGCCCGGGTTATTTAATTGACTTCCTATTTTTTTGATAGTTGCCGTCAAGCCTTCATGTCGGTTATTAAAACGCAAAGCTATGCGCTAGCACTGGTAAGCCTTCACTTATTACTTCGCCAAATTAATCTTCTGTTTTTTAAACTCATTAAATTTAGTGTAGATATCAGTAATCTTTATATAGACCTGTGCGTAGTTTTTCGAGGGTAAGAAGTGAACTGTATAAATACTGGATTTACTGAATTAAATAAAAATACTAAAAATTTTAGTATAATTTTGTTTTATGATCAGAAGGGAAAGACATATTCCAAAGCAGATAATATCCGGCTTTAAATCGCCTGCGGACGACTATCTGGAAGCGCGGTTGGATATTAACGATATATTTGTTGTTGATGCCCATGCAACGTTTTATTTTAAGATGGATAGTGACGCGATGTGTGGTTACCAGATTCCGGAAAATTCGGTTCTTGTCGTTGATCGATCCCTTCAGGTGGTTGATGGAGCCATTGTCATTCTTGCCTTGCACGGCGAACTGTTATGTCGTTGCTTGCGTAAATTGCCGGATGGTTGGGAGGTAGTTAGTGACGGAGAACGGATCTGCGTTGGTAAAGAAAGTGAGTTGAAACTTTGGGGCGTGGTTACATCGGTATGTTATGGCCTTATACCCGATGCGTTGAGAGTTGGGAGGTACAAAAATGTTTGCGCTTTGTGATTGTAATAATTTTTATGCATCCGCGGAAAGACTGTTTAAGCCCGCGTTGATTGACCTGCCGATCGTTGTGCTATCTAATAATGATGGCTGCGTCATTGCGCGAAGTGAGGAAGCGAAGTTGTTAGGTATTCGCATGGGCGATCCGGCATTTCTAGTTCGTGATCTCATTACCAAATATGACATACAGGTATTTTCCAGCAATTACGTGTTATACGGCGATCTCTCGGAACGGGTGATGCATAATTTGGGGCGCTGGTTTCCTATGGTTGTGCCTTATAGTATTGATGAATGTTTTGCCTGGGCGGCAGGCATCACCAATATTGAGGAGCATGCGGTACAGGCGCGAAGCGCAATAATACGTAATACAGGGATTCCCGTATCCATCGGTATTGGGCCTACCAAGACTTTGGCGAAGGTGGCAAATAAACTGGCCAAAAAGAATAAGGGCGTATTTGTGATGGATTCGGACGAATCAATTTCTGGGGCGCTCGCGACTTTTCCGGTGGAAGATCTTTGGGGCGTAGGGCGTCAATACTACAAGAAAATTGCACAATTGGGTATCGAAACGGTGGGGCAGCTGCGTGATATGCCGGAACTTTGGTTCAAGAATCATATGACTGTACAGGGACAACGATTGTATAATGAATTGTGGGGACGTCCGATGTTGAGCATTGGTGATCCACCACCGAAAGCCAAAGGGCTATCGGTTACACGCTCTTTTAGTTGTTACATTGAAGATCCTGATGTGCTTTGCGAAGCGGTGTCGGCGTATGCCAGTCGACTGGCCGAAAAATTACGCCATGAGGCGCTTTGTTGCCAGTTTCTGGAAGTATTTATGTTTACAAATGTACACCGCGAAGATCACCCGCAACATTATCCGCGACATGTGCATCGGATGGGCGTAGCGAGTAACAGTACTCTTGAGATCGTTGCAGTGGCCACCAAAGTGGCACGCATGCTTTTTCACAAGGGAATCAAATATCGAAAGGCTGGTGTTATAGCGACGGTGCTCATTCCCGAAGCAGAGGTGCAGTGTAACCTTTTTCAGGAACCTAAAACGAAACATGCCGGGCTATCGGCAGTCATTGACCAAATAAATGCGGTTTATGGTCGGGGAGCTATTCGTGTGGCTAGTGAAGGATTTGAGAAAAAATGGCGGCTGAAGCATGAGTATTTAAGTGGCGGATATACGACACGTTGGCAAGATATTGTTGCAGTTAAATGATTAGATATGTGTGGAAGAACATTGATTAGTGAAGCGAAAGAACTTGCTAAGAAAGCAGGGGTAGCGCTTGGTGGGGGAAATGTAGAAAAGGATACCAATCGTCCGCCAGGATCGGAAATGCCGGTCATTTTGGACGCGCGTCCCGGAAAAATCCATTACCTGAAGTGGGGATTGATTCCGAGCTTTGCCAGCGAGCCGCCAAAGTATGCTACTACTTACGCGCGTATGGAAACAATACATTCGCTATCTACTTACCGAAATTTGGTAGGGAAGCGGCACTGTGTTTTTGTTGTTGAAGGATTTTATGAGTTTGATAAACGGCAGAAACCTAGTCAGCCTTATTACTTTCAACGGAAGGATAAGAATATCCTCTATCTGGCGGGTTTGTGGGATACCTGGAGGGATACGGCATCTGGTTTGATCATTCCGACATGTGCTATGATTATGCAACCGGCTAATGCGTTGATGAGTAAGGTGCACGATCGTATGCCTTGTGTAATGACACAGGCAGATGCCCTAAAATGGCTTGATCGTTCGCTACCTGTGCAGACTCGGCTCCAGTTGCTTCAACCTGTTGAAAATGATGTGTTGGAAGGATGGCAGGTGGATAAGAAGGTGAACAATGCTCGAAATAAGGATAGCGACAATGCCGATAAATCAGGCTCGCAATTGAATTTTTTCTAGGTTTGCAGGTTTAGCAAGCGGGATGTTTCCTTTCAAACGACTACCGGCAAGCAGTTGTACACCCAGTAATCGATTGTTTCTGATGCTATCCTTCGTTTTTTTAAGAGAAATGGAAATCGATATAAGATTTTATCATTTGCACAGTAAACCCAGATACTAAAAATTAGCGCTGATCTTAATACGTAGGCAGCTGAAAGTCACTTTTCGTTTTCGATTTGCTGCCTCCAAACAGGTTCGTTAAGAATTTAGCAAATTTGCTACTTGCTAAGGAGAAAAATCCGTTCAATACTACTACACCCATTTTCGACGAGGGATAAGCAAGACGCGGAACACCCGGAGGCAGTTTTTGTACGCTAGTAGCGTAAGGTTTTACTAAATCTTGATAATTTTGAAAGGCTTCGGTGTAATTACTGTTTTTTGCCAATTCTCCAGCAAGTATATAAGCGCCGGCAATGGCTAAATCTGTCCCTTTTCCCGCTAATGGGGTTACACAGTAGGCAGCGTCACCAACTACTGCTACTCTCTCATTGTAAAAAGTAGGCATTTTCACCTGACTAACACGCTCAACATATAAATCATCACTTTCCCTAATAGCATCGACAATTCTATCAGCCTCCCAGCCTACGTTTTTAATTTTAGTTATGAGCAAATCCTTTTGCTCGCCGACAGACAATTTTTCATACCCTCTTTCGGGCGAGCGGAAGAAAATACACGCTCTAGTGGTGCCGTGATTGTCCGGACGAATAAGAAATACTACAGCGCCAACAGCATTGTGCCAACGTGCCCAATGATTGTCAGTCGCCGCTTTTTTCATCGTAAAATACGAACTGTATATACCGGTGTATTTAAATTTTACCGTACTTCCAAAAACCAAGTTTCGGGTACTTGATCCGATTCCCTCTGCTATTAATACCAGATCAAATTTTTCTTTTTGATTATTATTAAAAGTTACCTCTGTTCCTGTGTGATCATTCTGTAAAGCGGTTATATGCGTATTAAATCGAAATGCTGCTTTATCTTTCACCTTTTCAAAAAGTATTTCAACGAAATCACCTCTAAGTATTTCAATTTCCTGCGTCATACTTAACGCGTTATTGGCTGGAAACTCCCCGGCAATTGTATTATCTTTTTTGACGAAACGTATCCCTTTCTCCGTCGTATGGGCGGCTTTTAATTTTTTTTCTAAATCCATCTTCTGCATAACTTCCCAGCCGGGACCCTTCACATCGATGTTTTGTCCGCCTAGACGTAATCCATCATTTCGTTCGATCAACGTGACGTTGAAGCCATAATGATGCAACCAGTACGTAAGCGTTAGCCCTGCGATACTTCCACCTGAAACAAGGACGTTATAATCCTGACTATTTTTATCGAAACCCATATTGTTTTATATTTTATGGCAGACAATCCCTTTAGAAATGTTAAGCAGTTTACAATAACAATTTTACTGCCATTAAATTTGTCGTATGAGCAAACCAGTTTACCTATTTACGCTAGTCATGATGCGTTGTTGAGAAAAGGCGTTTAAGCTGGTCGTTGTACACGGCTATTATAGCTGCCTGAACTAATTGTGTTGATAGCATAATTTATCGATTGTGTAAATAATAGGTTGTACGCGATTGCACGAACGTATAGTCCTGTGCATCCTCCTTTGCTAATTTATTTCTGAAAAACATGTATTTAAAAATGTTCTATGTTTAGCGTAATTTTTTACCGCTATTGGTCCTTCCCGTGCTCACGCTATAAGAGAATTTGTATACCTTTGGATTATCCATGACTAACACACCGACACCTTTAAACGCGTATTTCGACGACAATCTGCTAATTCAAGCTTTACAGGCTTCACCTGAGCCTACAGCGATCTATTCCGAAGAAAACATGATCATTCATTTTGCTAATCAAGGTATGCTTGATCTTTGGGGAAAAGATGCTTCGGTCGTGGGCTTGCCGCTACTGGAGGCTATTCCCGAATTAGCTGACCAACCCTTTCTTTCTATTCTTCAACGGGTGTGGCATACAGGAGAAACTTTTGCGGTGCGTGCTGCGCCTGTGACATTAATGCACTATGGGATCAAGAAGGTAGGTTATTATGATTACGAATATAAGGCAATTGTGGATGAGCGTCGCAAAACGCTTTGTATCTTGAACACAGCTCGGGAGGTAACTTCCGAAAAAGCGTATCTTGAAAAGATTCTGGAAAAAGAGAATAGTGAAGCGGCTTTGAAAGAGGAAATGTCTGTAACCTTAGAAGAGCTTTATGCCGCCAATGAGGACCTGGTATCATCTATGATGCTTCTTGCGGAAAGTCGAGAGCATGTTCGTATGGTTATTGAACAAGCACCCGTAGGGATGACTATGCTGAAAGGACCTGATCATATCATCGAAATAGCGAATCCTGCCATCTTGCAAATTTGGGGACGAAAGGAAGTGGATGTGATCGGGCGACCGCACCGGCTTGCGAGACCTGAATTATCTGGACAACCTGTTTATGATTGGCTCGATCAGGTATACACAACAGGCGTGCGAAAGACCAATAAGGAGTTTGCTGTCGATCTTTACCACAACGGCGCATTAAGGCAGGCCATCGTCAATTCCATATACCAGCCCATATTTTCGGCTGAGGGAGATGTCACTGGTGTGCTGGTGATACTGGAAGAGATTACGGAGCAGGTGATGGCACGGAGAAAAAACGAAAAGGATCAGGATATGCTTGCGCTGGCAATTGACGCAGGACAGCTTGCTACGTTTTACTACGAGCCTGCTACGAACCTTTTTGCAGGAAACCAACTTCTTCACAAATGGTTTGGTTTGGAGCCGTTAGCGCAGATTGATCTGTCAAAAGCAGTAGCTGTGATTCTTGAGGAAGATCGGCAGCGTGTGACGGAGGCAATAAGTTATTCGCTAAGCAGCGAATCGGACGGCTACTATGCTATTGAATATCGTATTAAAACACCGGATGATATAACGCCCAGAATGGTACAGGCTCGCGGGCAAGTGTTTTATGACAGCGCGGGCACAGCTCTGAGCTTAAACGGAACATTGAGGGATATTACCGAGCAGAAGAAAGATGAGCAGCGAAAGGATGACTTTATCGGTATGGTTAGTCATGAACTTAAAACGCCGCTGACTTCCCTCAAAGGATATCTTCAATTGATGCAACGCGGAAATGCCCTTTCAATAGGGGGGAATCAACAAAATATATTGGATAAGTCTCTTCGCCAGGTACAGAACATGACCAATATGATTAATGGCTTTCTTAACATCTCTCGGCTGGATGCGGGGAAAATGGTGCTTCATAAATCCTATTTTAATTTTCGAACACTGCTTAGCGAGTTGCAGGAAGATGTGCAGCAAACAGTCGAAAGTCACCATATCGTATTTGAACTATCGGAAGATATTAACCTGCATGCAGATCGTGAAAAAATTTCGCACGTCATTCATAATTTGGTCGGTAACGCGGTGAAATATTCGCCAACAGGATCCAGAATTGATCTAAATTATTCGGTTATTGATAGCCATAATATCACTGTTCGCGTGACCGATAGGGGAATGGGCATTAATTTAGAAGACCAGAGCAATATATTTGAACGCTATTACCGCGTAAACAGTACGAAGATGGGATCGATTGCCGGTTTTGGTATTGGTCTGTATTTATGTCGTGAGATAATGGAGTTGCACAAGGGCACCATTGTGGTTGAACATAGTGATGCAAATGGAACGACATTTAAGCTTGAATTACCTGTAGATTTGCAGTAGTGTGATTAGGAGCCGAAGCAGCATTTATCGCGTTGCTGATTTCTTAATTGTCACCCCTTGACCGTCGTCAAGGGGGAAATTTTTATAGGTAGAGGTGATAGATCGCGAGTCTTTGAACAACCATGTGGTTAATGCAAATTGTTTTGAATGCCGTGCAAAAGTAGCGCCGATGCGTTAACAAAAAAATGATAATGGTCATATTTATTGATTTATTTACGGGATGTTTTAATGTGCAACACGTGGTTAATTTTGCCATTGTTTAGCTATTCAAAACCTAAATACTGTTATAGAGAAGCAGGATATAAATGTAGCGATATCGCGCGTCTAACTATATAGTCAACTTCTTCAAAAGAATTTACATATCGATCTGTATCGATTTGCTGAAGGACTTGGCAAAATCAGACGACGAACGTAGAGTTCGAAGTCACAGCTGCGAAATAGATGCGCTATTCGAAATATTTTATTTAAGAAAAATTCTATTGCAAACGTTTTTATTAAGAAAAAAGTATGGCATTGCTGCGGCAAGCGGCGGAAAGGTTTGTGGGATGGGAGAGAAATTGCTTAGTATTTCCTAATGCTTATTTTGTCCCTCGACAGGACAGAGCAATACTTTTTGTCTGGACACAAAAAGTAAAAAAAAAGTCCTTGTTTCATCGATGCGATCTGTCGCACAAATCCTTCGCGCACAAGGCAATTGCCGCGTAGGCTAGAAATTGTTAAAACAATCCTTTTGTATTGTTTATAACAATTTCTCATGCCTTCCCCTCACATAACCACGCGACAATTGCTTGTTTTACATCGCTTGATGAAACGGTGGTGATGTTATCCGCGAAGCAGTTATGTACGAGCGCGTTGACATCTCGCAAGCGATAGCGAAATCAAATGGCCTCATATTCGAGGCCATGATAGCACTAAGAATCCCGGCCTTGATTTTATGAAAACTTGTTTTTTTTCTGTCCATGAACTTCTTACAGTCGATTTTACTTCCTTTATTATGAAGAAAAAAGTACGGCTATATCCTGGCGAAGGACAAAAGACTATTGCGTATAGCGTACTGCGATAAGGGGGGCGGTAAATCTTAAAAATAACCGCTATCACCTCGTCACTACATCACCTCAAAATTGTACCAAACGACTCCAAAGCTCTTCAAAATTCCCTCGATATTCCTCCCCCATAAGGCGACGGTAATTTTCGGAGAAGCGTTTGTAGAACAGGCGGGCGCGGGCTTCCTGCTTTTCCTTGTGCAGAGCGTAGAGCCCCTGCTCGAAGGCCAGCTCGTTGATGGCATCTATCATGACGAGCGCTTCGGCGGCGCGAAAGAGCGTAGACCAGTCCTTCTCCGCCCGGCTTTGAGCGAGCTGTTGCTGAAAGCGATCGATAAGCCTACTTTCGGTATCATGTTTCCACTTATCGAAGATCGGGTCGTCCATACCTAGGAGGAATTCGCCGCGTTGTAGTATCGTTAAAATTTTCGGATGGAGTATAGACGTTCCATCGGATAGAAGCTGCTGCAGGCGCCAGTAGTCGCAGGAGCAGCTCGACTGGAACACCATACGATAGTGGCCCTCATCGTAGATAATCTCGACGCCATCCAGCTCGCTGAGCACCTTGCGCAGGTTGTTGATGGCCACGCCTCGCGACGTCTTCGCCTTGTCTTTAGGCTTGTCGGGCCAGAGGAGGTGTGTGAGCAAGTTAGAGCTGATGCCCGTATGAGTGCTATGAAACAGCAGGAGGCAGAACACCTGCTGCAGGCGTGTGCTGAAAAGGTGCGAGATATCTAAGCCGCGGCGATCGAGCACGGTGAAGTCGCCAAAAAGAAAAATGCAGTTCGTTGCCGGTTGCGGGGCCGCGGCAGGCAATGCGGGGGACGATGGCGCTTCTGGCAGCGCTTCGGCAGGATCTGCCGGCAGCGGACGCCGGTAGCGGATGTAGAAGAAAGAGGCCCCGAGGCACAGCAGCGCAATCCCCGCGAGGTAGAAACCCAATTTCGGAATCCCTCGGCTGACCGCCCCCGGAAAAGCATCCAGCTCCGCTGCGCTGATAGCCGGAAAATCCAGGCTATAAACCGTCAGCGTAGAGCGCACATCATCATCCGACTCCTGCACCAAGACCACCAGCTTATGCAGATTGGGATCAAAATACAGGTTGGCATGCGTGCTGATACGGTCCGAATAGATCGGAATAGAGTCGCCCAGCGTTTCATGCCGGCCATCTTTGAGGGCAAAGCGGCGCAGCTTGATAAACGAATGCGTGAGATGCTCCGGGTAGCCCAGCATATAGATCCAGTTGGAATCGGGGATAACCAGTCCGCGTGCCGGCACAAAATGACTGTCCTTGCGTTCGACATCCCACAGTTTACTGGTTTTTCGGGTGCGGGGATCGAAGCTATACAAATCGTAGAAATACTTACGGCCGACGATATGCTGCCCCGACTCGTTGCCCATGCCGCCAAAGATATAAAGCTTCTGGTCGATGGGTGAGCGGCCTGAAGATGTAAAATAACGCGGAAAAATAGAATCGCCACGCATAGGCACTTTCGACCATGTTTTATCCTCCAGATTATACAAGAGCATATCATTGCTGTAGACCATGTTGCCATAGCCCGCAAACAACAACAACTGGCGACTATTTGCGAGGTAAGCCGCCGCGTGGTGATTCAGTTCGCGCTGCAAGTACTGACTACTCTCGATGCGCCAACTGAAGTCCTCCAAATCCAAGCTGGCCACCGTAGGACCCGCATAAGGCGTTGTATAATGCGTTTCGTAGACATACAGCCTATGCTCCTCCGGAACGATAAAGCAAGTGCCGAGCTTAATCTCCACGGGGCAAGCCTCGGCAAAGCGGATATGTCGTTCTAGTCCCGTTTGGACCTCATAGATCGCCAGTGAATCTCGGTTAAAATAATAGATCGACTTGGTCTTGGCGTCGTAGGTAGCACCAGAGGTACTGGAAGAACGCATCTGCGTATGCTTATGCCAATGGTAAGCATCGTTGAGCAACCAAGTGCCGTTGGCCACCTTGCCCATCACCTCTCCGGCTGCATTATGTAGCTTGTCGCCCTTGCTTTCGCGTAGCGGAAAGACCGTTTCACGCTCGTTGTTGCCAATGCGGAAATTGCGCAGCGAGAACGAAGGTACATCAATCATGTAGTCGCTGCGGCCGAAGGTCACATTGGCGGCATAGGGCGAAGACAGCGGTACCCGGGCCAGCTGCGGCGCCTTGCGCGCAATCTGCAGCTCGACGTGTCCCTTGCGGAGGTCGTATGCTATGCGCACCGGAAACCAATGCTGTTCAATAAGCTGCTGCAGCGGAATGCGTAGGGTTATTAAATTGGCTTTGCCCTCCTCGTTGAGGCGAAACACCGCTTGTCCACCCTCTTTTTCATAGTGCAGGTTGATGATGGAACGCTGATTCTCCTCCTTAATGCGAACGATATAACCCATGCTGCTATTGTTGGGCACCTGCAGGTCAAAATCGAGTGCAAAGCGATCGGTAAAAGTAAAAGCCGCCTCGGAAAAAAAATTCGCCGAGGTACGTTTCTCGATAGGCTGGCTACTACCCGTAAAACGGATACCCTGACCAAAAAGATCAGTCGGCACCAGCAGCAAGCTGCCTAAAATAAAAAGTGAAAATAGGATATATAATGTTCGATTGGCGCGCATGTTTAGACTTCTCAACGTCAGCAATAGAAGGCTGTTTAAAAAAGTGATTAATTTTTATCATGGCGAGAAGGAGGGACGACGACCGCCGGAGGCAGCTCCGTACGAAACCAATCTTGGCAAACAACTATGCAGATTGCTTCGTCATACTTCCTCGCAATGACGCATGTTGAAGTTAATCGATTATCTTTTTGGACAGCCTCATGTTGCAAAGGTAGCTAATATTATACGAAATAAACGCGCGGTTTTAGGGCGAAAATCAAGCATCTGCCTACCGTGCCGCACCGGTTAAAAATACGCTAAAATAGGGGGTTAATGTTTTTTTTACCGGTTAATGGATGATTTTAACCCTAGTTTTAATCCCGTCACCGCTACTTTGCCCATGCAATTGGTCGGGAGACCCTTGCGCCAATTAAAAATTGTGTTATAAACCTTATCAATTACGGAATGAAGTTATTTTTCATGGCCAGCTCTTGCAGTATACTCCTAAGTTTGGCTCCGGTAAGCAGCTTGCACGCAAGCGACGCTCATAGCCCATATACGGCATTTGGCCTGGCTGGCTATGGAACAGTCAATGCGCAAGCCTTGGCCAATCAAAACCTAGAGCGTGCCATCGGATTGATCGATGTAACTATAGCGGCATACTTTGATGCACATACTTTCGAAATGCGCCGTTTCTATCATTTGGACAAAAAAGCTAAATCGAATGAGCGCGCTTCCGTATGGATGTATACCGCCGGCATAGAGGCCGTCAATGCAGTGCTTTCCGGATTAAAAATAGCCCAGGAAAAAGGCGAAAAAAAGCTATACGATACACACTATGCACACTATGTGCAGTTGCTGGATAAGCTCTATACCGGGGCGGATTACTACCTAGGTACTTTCGAGCTCGTTTCCTACACCCAAACAAAAAGCTGGTCGGTATATGCCGTAGATCGTGTGCAGGAGAAAGGAAAGGCCAATGTGAGCGGCGTGCTTAATGTGTACGACGACCAGATGTGGCTGATCCGCGAGCTGCTAGACTCGTATAGACTGACTGGAAACCGTGCCTACTTGGAGAAAGCGGAATACCTGACGGCCTATGTGCTGGATGGATGGGATGTGACGCGCGACAGCCAAGGAAAGGAAAACGGCGGCATTGCTTGGGGGCCTGGCTACACCACCAAACACGCCTGTAGCAATGCCCCGCTGATCAGTTCACTAATTTGGCTGCATGAGCTCTACCAAGGGAAATCTGATAAAATAGTCCATCGCTTTATTGATGCGAAGGACCACAAAACGCGCCGCAGTGCGCAGGTGGAAAAACGACAGTACTACCTGGACTACGCCCGCGCGGTATACGACTGGCAAAAAGAACAGTTACTGAATGCCGATGGGGTATATGCCGACATGATGGGCGGCTGCTTGCCGAATTGTGATATCCGCTATGAAGAGCAGGGTGGACAGCGCTACCGCGCAAACACCCCCTTGACCACCGCGGTGGGCAAAGCCTACAGCTACAATAGCGGCACCATGCTCTCCGGCGCGGTGGATCTATACCGCGTAACGGGCGAGGCGAAATATGCGCAAGACGGGAAGGCGCTGGCGAAAAATAGCTTTCGGCAGTTTGCTCGCCTCGGAAATGACCTGCCGCAGTATTACAGCTTTGAAAGCAGCGGTTTTAACAACTGGTTTAACGGCATCCTGCTGCGCGGCTACCACGAAGCGACGCTACTGGATGCCGGAATTGGCGACTATGTGACAGCCTTCCAACGTAACCTAGACTATGGTTTTGAGCATTTTCACCGTGATGGCTTCTTGCCGACCGATTTGTTGAAAGGCTGGGCTGCCGAAAAAGAACCGCAGGGATTGGAAGGCATGTTTATGTTTACCTACGCCGCACAATACGCCCTGCTGGGCAAACACCAGCTAGAGCAACAGGAGTAAAACCGCGCTTGGCAGTAAGCCAAGCGCGTTAAGCAGACCGATTAGAACAGCTAAAGAATGAATAAATCTAAGTAAACCAAATAAACCAATAACAATAAGATAACCAATACAAATTCAAGAACCTATTAAACATTCATGGGATGAAACACCTAAACAAATTAATCCATGTGGCATTGATCACCTTGGTCATTGTGCTGCATATGGGCTGTAAAAAGGAGCATGATGCTTCAGACAACCGACGGGGCCAGGTAGTCGGTACCGTGACCGATGCCAACGGGGCGCCTATTGCGGGCGTAAAAGTGACCCTGACAGGTATCAAGGAAGAAGATCAAGTGACCACGAGTGGCAACGACGGCAAATATACCTTTGGCGAGGTGACCTACAGAACCCATGCCGTGACCTTTGAAAAAGACGGCTGGATGGCCGTGGGCCTAACTGTAACCGCGGCCGGTTTTAACGAAGCCGGACAGGCAACGGTAGATGTGGCCATGGTAAGCGCCTCGGCCCGTATTGTGGGTACCGTAACCGATGCGCTGCAAGGCGGTGGACCACTGGCTGGCGTAACCGTCTCCATCGGTGCCGTAGGGGGAACCGTTACCACCGACAACAGCGGCCGATTTGTGATCCCTAACCTGATTGAGAACAACTATACCGTTTCCTTTACCAAGGGTGGATATGTGGGCATTGTGCGCCCAATCACGGCTGCGGATTTTGTGGACGGCATAGTGACGCTGGACGTGCAAATGGGGGGCGAAGAGCTACTGCCCGGATTAACAGCCGTTGACTTGCGGAAAGCCGAGAAATGGTATTATAACGAGTACCGTGGCGGACGCAACGCCGATGCCTATCCACACTGGGACTGGGCCTGTAACTACATGAGCACGCTCGATTTTAGAGGTGCGTGGCAAGAGCAGAACGAAGGCACCACCCTACAGATACGCAACAGCGGCGATCAGCGAAACAACCCGGCCAATATGGATGCGTTTGACTCCTTCGTATTCGGTAGCAAGCTGATTACCGAAGATAACAAGATACTGTCGCTACGTGCCCAAACGCACAATGCTGATGCCGCAGCACCAGCCTACTTTGGCGTGCAGGTGATCGACCTGAATGCTGGACAGCCGAAGGCCGAGAAAGTGGGCAATACGCGCACCCATGGCGGTGGCTATACCGATTTCGAATTTGACCTGCAAGCCTATGTGGGCAAGGAGGTGATCATCGCCATCGGTATATACAGACAGTCTACCGGCGACTACTGGAAGCAAGTGGTGCTGCGCGCCATCCGCTTTGCCGATAGAAAGGTAGAGAACTGGGATTGGCTACCGGGCACGGAAGTGATCAACGGCTGGAAGCTATCGCAAGAAACGGCGCGCTCTACCATGCCGCATACTAAAAAGACCTTCACCGGACTAAGCCCCGTTAGCGGAAACCGCGACAACTACGTAGATGCCTACCGTGCTTGGCGGAATGTGGCCCATGTAGGTGCCGAATGGATGTTTATGCCGCTGAAAAAAGACCCGGAAGTCTTCCCTTCGGAAGGCTACATCATCAAGACCCGCAACACGCCGGAAGTAGACACGAAGGTGCCCGAGGCGTATATGTATGCTAAATTCTCGGTTGCCGCAGGAAGCAACCGCTTGGCGCTAAGCACCCGGAATTTTGGTAGCAACTTCACCTATTTTAAACTTACGGCAATAGGCAACGATGGCAGCATAACCCATTTGTCGCCGGCCTCGAACACCGCACAGCAAGCATCGGCCGCTAGCGATGGCTGTTGGCGCTTTAAGCATGGCGACGGCGGCGCGGGCAACCCCGAGGGATATGCCGTGTTTAATTACGACCTATCTGCCTTTAATGGCAAGGATGTGACGCTAGCGCTTGGGGTGTACAATGGCGAAGCCAATACCGGAGAGAATAAACTGGTGATACATAATATTAAAATAAACTAAAGATGAAAAAAAGTATGATGATCGCGATGGGGAGCCTGCTATGCTTCTTCATCTGTGCCTGTAACAAGGCGAAAAGCGATGGGGAGACTACGCCGCCAGAAGACAGCAACCTGGCAACCCGCTCGTTGACCCGTGCTATGGAAATTACCGATAACGCACTTGGCGCTTATTTTTCTGGCAGTGGCATGACGATGGCCCGCTATTATAACCCTTATACCGACAACAGATCGGCTGAAGTAGGCAGTGTGTGGATGTATACCAGCGCCATTGAGGCAGTGACCGCCATAATGCACAGCTTGGAGGTTGAAAAGGAGAAAGGTGATGCTACACGCTATAACGAACATTTTAGCCGCTATGAGCAGGAGCTGATGAAGCTATATGATGGTGCCGAGTATTACCTCGGTACCTTTACCCTAACTTCTTATACTGGTACCAAAGAATGGACCGTGTATGGGGTGAACCGCGGAAATTCCAAAGGCGGCGCACGTGTGGATGGTATTGAAAACGTGTATGACGACCAGATGTGGCTGATTCGCGAATTTCTGGAAGCCTACAAAGTGACCGGCAATCCCGAATTTTTAAGCAAGGCCGAATACCTGACGGCCTATGTGCTGGACGGCTGGGATTGTACGATCGATGCCAATGGCAATGAAGTGGGCGGTATAGCTTGGGGCCCGGGTTATGCCACCAAGCATGCCTGTAGCAATGGCCCTATGGTGAGCCCGTTGGTATGGCTGCACGAGCTGTATAAAGGAAAAAGCGATCAAGCAACACGCCACTATATCGACGCGGGCGACCGGAGAACGCGCAAGCAGGAGCAGATGAGCAAGGCCGACTATTACCTGCTCTATGCCAAGAAAATATATGATTGGCAAAAGCAGGCCCTGCTGCGTGCCGATGGCGTGTATGACGATATGATGGGCGGCTGTACGCCAGGGTCGCCGCAGTTGGAGCAGATCGGCGGCGTAAGCTACCGCCGCAGCACCACCTGCCGCGATCGGGTAGGCCCAGCCATCACCTACAACAGCGGTACCATGCTATCTGGCGCGGCCGATCTATACCGCGTAACCAACGATGCCAAATACCGCGAAGATGGAACAGCCTTGGCCAATGCTTCCTTCGCTTATTTTGCGAAGAAGGGCGTCAATGTGGCGGATTACTACACCTTTGATATCAGTGGCTTTAGAAACTGGTTCAACGGCGTGCTGATGCGAGGTTATGTGGATTTTTATCCTATGCACCAGGCATCCGATGCCTACATCGCTGCCTTTCAGCAGAACCTAGACTATGCTTATGAAAACTTTTTCTACAAGGGACTGTTGCCCACAAACTTGTTGGTGGGTTGGAACCGCGATCGTGGAAAAAACAATACCGAAGGCATGTTTACCTTCGCTTTTGCCGCCGAATATGCGGTTTTGTCTAGATATGAACATACAAAATAGCTAACCAATAGCGTAATAGAAACCTATATGATTAAGAATGTAAAGATGGAACTGAGCAGCTGTATACGAATCGTATGCCTGGTATTGCTCTTACTTCCTGCCGTGTCATGGGCACAGAATATCGTGGTGTCTGGCCGTGTGAACAGCGCGGAAGGAGAAGCCCTGGTGGGCGTATCCGTAACGGTGAAAGGAACCTCGCCGCAACTAGCCACCAGCACCAATGCCGAAGGGCAGTACAGCATACAGGTGCCACAGGGCGCCGTGCTGCACTACCGCTACGTAGGGTATATTGATGTGGAAGAAACCGTAGGCGGCAGAAGCCGTATAGACGTGGTATTGCAGGCGGATGAATCGGCCCTAGAAGAAGTTGTGGTAGTGGGCTATGGAACACAACGCAAAGTGAGTTTAACCGGAGCCGTCTCCAACATTAAAGGCGACGAAATGCGGCGCACGAAAAACGAAAACCCGCAAAACATGCTGACCGGACGTGTCCCGGGCGTGCGCGTGTGGCAACGTAGTGCCGAGCCGGGAAACTTCAACAGTAGTTTTGACATCCGAGGCCTAGGTAGCCCCTTGGTGGTGATTGACGGGATACCCCGTACTACCGCCGATTTTCAGCGCCTAAATCCCAGTGATATCGAAGATATATCGGTGCTGAAGGATGCCTCGGCCGCGATATATGGGGTGCGTGCCGCGAATGGTGTGGTACTTGTGACCACCAAAAAGGGAACCAAGACGGGTAAGACAAGTGTATCGCTGAATAGTACCTATACCTTTCAACGTCCTTCGGGATTACCGACGCTGGCCGACGCATACGAAGCGATGACGATTGAAAACGAAAGGGTGCGCAATAACATCGCATCGCCTTATAACGTCGTCTATCCGGAGAGCTCGTTTGAAGATTTTAGAACAGGTAAACGACGTACCACCGACTGGACCTCGCTGATTTTTTCCGACTACTCACCGCAGACACAGCAGGACCTCAGCATCACGGGCGGAGCCGAGAAATCGCAATATTATGTGGGCTTGGGGCATCTGTATCAGGAAGGCTTTTTCAAATCGGGCGATTTGAACTACCGGAAAGTGAATCTCCGTTCAAATATCACGGCCGAAGTGACCAAAGGGCTGAGCTTTGATCTTAATTTGAGCGGCGTTGTAGACCAGCGGAATAGTCCGTATTCGGGTTCCGCAGATATTATCCGTAACTATTGGCGGCAGGGCGTACTCGCTCCAGCCTATGCCGATCCGGATAATACCATGCTTAACTATGATGGCTTGGATCTGGAAGAAAACACCGTAGCGAAGATGACGGCCGATATCTCGGGCTATCGTAAAACGGGACAAAAGCAGATTCAATCGTCGGCGAGCTTGAATTACGATTTTGCTGTGCTGAGCGATGCACTGAAAGGCCTTTCCGCAAAAGCCTTGGTTAGTTATGATTACCGGATGGATAATAATAACATCAACCGGAGAGAGTATTACCAATATGCTTTCGACCAAGTAAGCCAGTTGTATGTACCTAAATTGTACAACATCAGTTCGCCCAATCAAGTGCGTCGGGAGATGTTTGATAAACAACAGGTGCTTGGACAGTTTATTGCAAATTACAACCGCGAATTTAATGGCCGACATCAGGTAAGCGGTCTCTTGGGAACCGAAGTGCAAAAGCAAATGGGGGATAACTTCTTTGCACAACGCAACCTCGCTTTCGCCATGGATTACCTCTTTGCTGGTGTGGCACAAGACCAATTGGGGGGAATGAACAGCTCCTTGAACGATATTTATGAAACCGCCAATGCGGCGGTTTTTGGAAGGGCAAACTATACCTTCGACAACCGCTATATCGCGGAGGCACAATTCCGTTATGACGGTTCGTCGAAGTTTCTTCCCGGCCGCCAATGGGGATTTTTCCCTTCGGCATCCGTCGCCTGGCGTATCTCGGAAGAGCCGTTCTTTAAAGATTGGTCGGCGCTAGCTTTCGTGAACCAGCTGAAACTGCGCGGTAGTTACGGGGTATTGGGAGACGATGGGAGTCTGCAATATGACTGGGCAACGGGCTACGACTATCCTGCAACATCGAGTAATGCAGGTAGCGGATATTATGCGCAGTATGCTCCCGGCTACATGTTTGGAAACCAATTTATCTATGGTGTGTCTACCTTGCCGCTTCCCAACCAGATGATTACCTGGTTTACCTCCAACACCTTAAATTTTGGGGTCGATTTTGAAGGATGGAATGGTCTTTTTGGCTTTGCCGTGGATTATTTTGAACGCCAGCGTAAAGGACTTTTTGCACGCCGCACGGGCGATTTACCTACCGTGGTGGGTGCTACCGCTCCGCGCGAGAACTTAGATAGCGACAAGCATTTTGGTATGGATGTAGAACTTTCCCACCGGAACAAAATAGGGGAGCTATCTTACCGCATGAAGGCCATCGGAACCATCACCCGGCAAAAGCACTTGGTAGGTTCCGAGAAAGGACCTTGGGGAAATTCCTACGATCGCTGGCGCAACGATAACCTGAACAACCGGACACAAGGCTTGCAGTTTGGCTATCAGGGCGCAGGACGCTATGTAGACTGGGATGATATACGGAGTTTTCCGATCTATAAAGGAAACCAAACCTTGCCGGGCGATTATAAATATGAAGACTGGAACGGCGATGGGGAGATCAACGGCTTAGACATGCGTCCACTATTTTTTGATAGCACCCCTTGGTTGAACTTCAGTTTCAGTTTTGATGCCAATTACAAGAATTTCGATATGAACTTCCTGTTGCAGGGAACGGCCTTGGGCTCTATGCAGTATTTGGAACCGCTGCGTGCCATTTGGGGAAGCAATGGGGGCGGTATACTGGAGCAGTATACCGATCGTTGGCACACGGTTGATCCGCAGGCCGACCCTTGGGATCCTTCGCAAGAATGGGTAAGCGGTTATTACGGCTTCACGGGGAACTACCCGCTGGAGACCTCGACCTTCAACCGGGTAAGCACGGCCTACCTGCGCCTAAAAAGCGTGGAGCTGGGCTATACCTTACCGAAATTTAGGCCTTCCTCCAGCATGAACCTGCGGATATTTGCCAACGCGTATAACTTGTTTACCATAACGGGGGTGAAATTTGTTGATCCGGAACACCCAGAAGATGAACTGGGCCGACTTTATCCGTTAAACAAAACTATCACAGGCGGGCTTTCACTTAGCTTTTAATCCTTGCTGTTATGGACTTTATTAAAACAAAAAAGAATCGTATGAAAAAGATATATCAGTTCACGCTGGCCATTTGTGTGTTATTTGCCTCGTGTTCAAATTTTTTAGATATCCCGCCCAAAAGCATTATTGGTGATAGCGACTTGTTTACCAGTGAGTCGGGCGTCGAGGTATACCTTGCTAGAATGTATAGTAATATGCCCTTTGAAGATTTCAAATACATGGCGCAATGGGGGGTAGAATTCAATGGATGGTTGGCTGCAATGGGCATTGAAGGCACCGGAGAGGCATTGAATAGGGATGGAATCAGTTCGGCTTTTACCGGTGAGCGTACGCCGTACTGGGGCAAAGCCATGACGCTTTTGCGGGATGCGAACTACCTGATCGAAAATCTTCCCCAATACAAGGATGCTTTTCCTGAAATTACCTATAACCACTACCTGGGCGAGGCCTATTTCGTTCGTGCATTTGTGTTCGATGCGATGGCTAGACGATTTGGAGGTGTGCCGTTGGTGACCAAAGTAATTGCCTACCCGGCAGAGCAAGCCGAATTGGAAGTGCCGCGTGCCAGCGAAGAGGAAACTTGGAATCAGGTGCTAGCCGACTTTGATCAGGCGGCAGCCTTACTGTCGACGGCAAGCCCGAAGCGCGGCTATGCCAACAAGTATGTGGCGCTAGCCTTTAAATCGGAAGCCATGCTTTATGCAGGCAGCGTAGCGAAATACAACGAAACGGTAGCGGGCCGGCTTACTGGGCTAGGCGATAAAACGGGTGTTCGGGTGATTGGCTTTGCGGAAAATGCTTGGCAACCGGCATCGAAGAAATATTTCAGAGAGGCCTATCTCGCTGCGCGTGAAGTGATGCAGGGCGGCAAATATGCGCTCTATAAAAAGAAATGGGCGGCTAACGATCGGGAAGCGCAATACCAAAATATGGTCGACATGTTCAACGATGCGGAAAGTCCAGAAAATATCTACCTGAAGGAATACACTTTTCCGGTATCTACCCATGGTTATGATGCCTATAGTGCGCCTTTTATCTTTAAAGCACCTTTAGCATCGGGCACTTGTCCTACGCTTGACTTTATGGAGCTTTATGAAGGCTTTCCACGCTATCCCGATGGCACGATTAAGGTAACGACGGGCAACTCCAACACGCAAGGTGATTATTTGCTGTATGATAATCCGATGGACTTCTTTAGCAATGCAGAGCCTCGATTGCGGGCATACGTGATATTCCCCGGTGACCGCTTTAAAGGCAGAGATATTGAAGTACGCGCAGGTGTTTACACAGGGGCTGTACCGGTGAAACCGTTTTTCACGGATTATTCCTATCAAGCGGCAGAGAACAGGTACCAAAACTTGAATGCCTACCGGGCTACGCCGAAAACCCTTTTTCTAAGCCCACGGGAAGGCGTGTCACAGGAAGTGGTGAATTACAACGGGACAACCATAACCGCTGCCGGTGCCAACGGTCCATTTTTTGACAATGGCGAAGGAAACCTGACGGGGCTTTACGGCAGAAAATGGTTGAACCCCGATCCTGCCTTCGTGGCCGGAGAGGGAAGATCGGACCAACACTTTGTGTTGATGCGTTATGCGGAAGTGTTATTGAATGCTGCGGAAGCTGCCGTGGAACTATCCCTTGCTGGAGAGGCTTCGCCTGATGGAGCAGACCTGATGCAGGTGGCTACACAAGCGGTGAACGATATTCGGGAGCGCGCCGGAGCATCGTTGTTGCCGGGCGTACTGACGGCGACCGAGAGCGGACGCAATACGGTGCGCAAGGAGAGACGCAAAGAGCTGGCTTTGGAACATAAGTCTAAATGGGATATCCGCCGCTGGCGGGTGCAGCACTATGAAGGACGGAATGGTTTCTGGGGGGAGAACAGAAATAAGGACGCATTTAGTAATAATATCCGCTATCGTTTCCGCGGACTTTACCCTTTCTTCTCGACCAATAGCGGAAAATACTTTTTCGATGCCAGATTTCAATGGGTGAGTTTGAAAACCTTTGAATACAATGTGATCGACTATTATTTCGCCATTCCGGGCGGAGAAGTAGCGAAGAGTGCGGTGATAGACCAGCAGCCCAACCGCTAAGGATGCGGGGAGCAATGCTGCAATAGAAAATAAATAGAACAAAGAAAATCTAAAAATAATCAGATGAAAAAGACAAGCATGTTTATAGCCTTAGCGTCTCTTTTGTTGTTGGCTTCTTGCAACCTCTTTGAGCTGGATAGTTATCCAGCTCCGGCAGAAACCCTGCACGGAGAGGTGGTGGATGTGGCTACCGGAAAGCGGGTGCTAACGGATCAAGGAAGTGAAGGAATACGGGTGCGCCTTATTGAGACCAGCTGGGGAGAAAATGTAACGCCTAATCCGGACTTTTTCTGTATGCCGGATGGCACATTCCAGCATACGAAAATTTTTAAGGGAACCTATAACGTACAGATAGATGGGCCATTTATTCCTTTACTGCGTGAAGATGAGCGCGGAGTGCCCATTGCCGATGAGACGAAAGACCTTGACATTGAGGGTGTAACAGAGGCGAAATTTGAGGTGCAGCCCTTCCTGAATGTGGAATGGGTGGGCGAGCCGCAGGTAGTGAATGGCAAGATACAGGCGAAGGTGCGGGTGAGCCGCGGTGTGACGGAGAACGAGTTTCGTGAGAAAATAGAGCCCATGGGCGGCTACAGCAGCAGCTTCCAAAACGTGACTGATATTCAGCTGTTTGTCAGCTATTCCTCGTCGGTAGGATACCGTGCACGCGATGAGCGCTGGACAAGCGCCCTTGATTATACCGGCTCTTCATTTAATAGCTTGCTGGGACAGACGGTGACAATCGAGTCAAACGGAACCATTCCACCGGGGCGAATTGTATTTATCCGCGCAGCGGCACGTATCAACTACGATACACCGGTGGGAAGCGGTACTAGACGCTACAACTATACGGATGCCAAAGAGGTATTTGTAAACTAAGAACAGGAAAATATAGATAGGTAATGAAAAATTGGACTGTATATGTGGGCATGGCCGTTCTGCTGGGAGGCGGATCGGCCATGGCACAACAAAAAACCGACAAGGTAAAAACGACCTTTCAGACCTCGCGGGAATGGCGCCCGACGATAGACAATCGCGCGGATGCGGTGATGGTTTACGGTGTGGGGGGCAATCCATCAGACAAGCACAAGCGCGTGCCCTTTGCCGAGCGCGTGAAGTCGTGGAAAGACCGCGGCTATACCGTGCATTTTATGACGGGTATTGCCTGGGGTGAATACCAAGATTACTTCACCGGGCAATGGGATGGGCAGTGGCATATGGATGAAGGGCAGGTGACCCAAGCGCAAGACACCATATGGCATGGACATATGGTGCCCTACATTGTGCCAACGGACAATTTTTTGAAGTACCTGAAGGAACGCCATATCAAGCCGGTG
>JAAIGF010140289.1_pt1 | contig 23933 bp, 20 predicted proteins | sample 6487441 | NCBI WGS metagenome assembly JAAIGF01 (sample SAMN13974129, study PRJNA590717) | phyllosphere metagenome | biome: pepper field; feature: multiple bacterial spot infested pepper fields; material: pepper leaves; isolation source: leaves from pepper fields | host: Capsicum annuum ... | reverse complement strand
TTTACCGGTACCTGATTCGCCCTGGATCAGCACATTGGAGTCTGTAGGCGCGACCTTGCGGATCTTGCTGTACATGTCCTGCATGGGCGGACACGAGCCGATGATGCCGATTTCGCCATTGGCCGCTGCCGTGCTGCCTTTATCGGCCGTGGCGGCCTTGCCGTTGCTGGCGCGTGGCTCGGCAGCGGGTGCAGCGGCCGGGGCGTTTTGCCGGTCGCGCAGGATACGCGCCACGGCTTGCAGCATTTCGTCGTGGTCGAAGGGCTTGGCGATGTAGTCCACCGCGCCCATTTTCATCGAGTCCACCGCCGAGCGCAGGCTGGCGTAACTGGTCATGATCAGCACCGGGGTGCCCTGGCCGAGCTTGATCAGCTCGGTGCCAGGCGCGCCAGGCAGGCGCAGGTCACTGACGATCAGGTCGAAGGTGGCAATGCTGAAGCGTTCCTGGGCTTCCTGCACCGAGCCGGCTTCGCTGACCTGGTACTGGTTCCGCTCAAGCAGACGACGTAAGGCCGAGCGGATGATGGTTTCGTCTTCGACGATCAGAATGTGCGGCATTGATTCAATTCTCTCGACGGTCTCGAATTTCAGGGGACGTCGCTACGACATGCCGGGGCAGGGTCACGCGGATCCGGGTGCCACGTTGCCGTTCGATGTCGGCCGGGCTGTCGATGGTGATTTGCCCATAATGCTCTTCCACGATGGAATAGACCAGAGCGAGCCCCAGTCCGGTCCCTTCGCCCGGGTCCTTGGTGGTGAAGAACGGTTCGAACAGGCGGTCCTGGATATTCTTCGGGATCCCGCTGCCCTCGTCCTCGACGATCAGGTCGACGGTGTGCTCACTGGCCTCGCTGCGCACGCGCACGGCGCTGCCGGGCTTTGATGCGTCGCGTGCGTTGGAGAGCAGGTTGATCAGCACCTGGGCCAGGCGCTGCGGGTCCCCTTCGGCCCAATGGTCAGGGTCGCAAAGGTTGAAGAACTGTACTTCGAAATTACGCCGGTTCAATGCCAGCAGACCAATGGCGTCCTGCGCCACTTCGGCCAGGCATACCGGTTCTTCGTTGTTCTGGTGGCTGCCACCGGCGTGGGCGAAGCTCATCAGCGACTGGACGATGCGCGAAACGCGCTTGGTCTGGTCGAGGATCTGGCTGGACAGTTCGATGATTTCGCCATCACCTTCGCGCTCCTCGCGCAGGTTCTGCGCCAGGCAGGCAATGCCTGTGATCGGGTTGCCGATCTCGTGGGCTACGCCCGCGGCCAGGCGGCCAATGCTGGCCAGGCGCTCGGAGTGCACCAGCTTGTCTTCCAGGGCCTGGGTTTCGGTGAGGTCTTCAACCAGCAGCACCAGGCCGCTGTTACCGGGGGCCAGCGGTTCGTCGATGGCGGCCTTGTGCAGGTTCAGCCAGCGCGGCTGGCCATCCAGCGCCAGGCGCTGCTTGTGCAGGTGTTCGTCGGGCACGTTGATGAAGCCCTGCAGCAGCCCGCGCCAGGGCTCGGCGATGGTTACCAGGCGTGAGCCGACCACGTGCTTGGCGGCAATGCCGGTGAGCTCTTCCATGGCCTTGTTCCACATCAGGATTTCCTGGTCCTTGGCCAGCGAGCAGACGCCCATCGGCAACTCCTGCAAGGTCTGGCGGTGGTAGCGGCGCAGGGCATCGAGCTCGGCCGCCAGGCCGGTCAGGCGCGAGTGGTAGTCTTCAAGGCGGCTTTCGATGAAGTGGATGTCCTCGGTCACGTAGTTTTCGTTACCGGACTTGTACGGCAGGAAGGTTTCGACCATGTCCTGGGCCACACTTGGCCCCATCAGGCCCGACAGGTTGGCCTCGATACGGTCACGCAGGCGGCGCAGGGCATAAGGGCGGCGCTCGTCGAACGGCAGGTACAGGTCGCGCAGGGCTTGCTCCACCTCCTTTTGTGCGGCCTTGGCGCCCAGCGGCTTAGCCAACTGGGTGGCGAACTCTTGCGGCGAGGCGGCGTGCAGTTCACGGCGCTGTGGGCGGCGCACATTGTCCACCGCGCAGGCTTCGGCGGCGCTGACTTCTTCGGTGCTGGCGTTGGTGAACAGCGAGATCAGGGTGAACAGCAGCACGTTGGCCGCCAGCGAAGCAATGGCCGCCATGTGCCAGCTGGTATCGTCCAGCACATAGATCATGTCCAGCAGGGGGATGTAGAAGCCCTGCAGGTTACCCAGCAGCGGCAGGAGCATGGTCACCATCCACACCAGAGTACCGGCCAGCAGCCCGGCAATGAAGCCGCGGCGGTTGGCGGTCGGCCAGTACAGCACCGACAGCACACCGGGCAGGAACTGCAAGGTGGCGACGAAGGCAACGATGCCCAGGTTGGCCAGGCTCTGATGGTTGTTCTGGGTCAGGTAGAACATGAAGCCGGCGGTGATGATGGCGACGATCAGCGCCCGCCGGGTCCATTTCAACCAGCGGTAGATGTTGCCCTCGGCCGGTGGCTGGTACAGCGGCAGCACCAGGTGGTTGAGGGCCATGCCTGACAGCGCCAGGGTAGTGACGATGATCAGGCCGCTGGCCGCCGACAGGCCACCGATATAAGCCAGTAGTGCCAGTGCCTGGTTGTTGGCGGCAATGCCCAGGCCCAGCGTGAAGTACTCGGGGTTGGTGCTGGCGCCCAGGCGCAGGCCGGCCCACAGCACCAGCGGCACCGCCAGGCTCATCAGCAGCAGGAACAGCGGCAGGCCCCAGCTGGCGCTGACCAGCGAGCGCGGGTTGAGGTTTTCGGTGAAGGCCATGTGGTACATGTGCGGCATGACGATGGCCGAGGCGAAGAACACCAGCAGCAGGGTGCGCCATGGCCCTTCCTGCAGCGGGGTGTGCAGGGCCGCCAGGGCGGTCTGGTTCTGCAGCAGCCAGACTTCCAGTTCGTGTGGGCCGCCAAACACGCCATACAGGGCGTAAAGGCCGATACCTCCCAGTGCCAGCAGTTTGATCACCGACTCGAAGGCGATGGCGAAGACCAGCCCTTCATGCTTTTCGCGCGTGGCGATATGGCGCGAGCCGAAAAAGATGGTGAACAGGATGATCAGCGTGCAGAAGGCAAAGGCTACCCGGGCCTTGACCGGTTCACCGGTGAGGATACTTATCGAATCGGCCACGGCCTGGATCTGCAGGGCCAGCAACGGCAACACGCCGATCAGCATGATAATGGTGGTCAATGCTCCGGCCCAGGTGCTGCGGAAGCGGAATGCCAGCAGGTCGGCCAGTGAGGACAGCTGGTAGGTGCGGGTGATCTTGAGGATCGGGTAAAGCAGCACCGGTGCCAGCAGGAACGCGCCGGACACCCCCAGGTAACAGGCGAGGAAGCCGTAGCCATACTGGTAGGCCAGGCCCACCGAACCATAGAAGGCCCAGGCACTGGCGTACACGCCCAGCGACAGGGTGTAGGTGAGCGGGTGGCGAATGATGGCGCGCGGTATCAGGCCACGCTCGCTGACCCAGGCCACGCCGAACAGCACCATGAGGTACCCGGCGCTGATGAGGATCATCTGGGTCAGGCTAAAGCTCATCGGCATCTCGTTGGCTCTGCAGGATGAAGGTGACGACGATCAGGATCAGCCAGAGCAGGTAGGGGCGGTACCAGGCTCCGGTCGGTTCGATCCACCAGTCCATGATGGCCGGGGAGAACAGGTAGATCCCCACGACCAGAAGCAGGACCAAACGATAGATGTACATGCTGGCCTCGATGGTTGGGCGCTGCGGGCGTGGACTTATTATTGGCGCAAATGGCTGGGGGGATGCTAGCGGGAATCGGTGGCGTTAGCCAAGAGTTTGAATTTGTTAGGCTTTTGTTTTTGAGAGATGGATTGCCTGTGCCGGCCTCTTCGCGGGTGAACCCGCTCCTACAGGTAATGCATTGTCTTCAGGTTTGGTGAGAACTCTGTGGGAGCGGGTTTACCCGCGAAAGGGCCGGGCCTGCGTCAGCGCAAATCAGCCTCCGGCACCGTGGTCTTGCGCGCAATCGCCTCTGGCCGCCATTGCGTGCGTGCCACTGCCAGCACTTCAGCCGGTGTTGCCAGCAGCAACTCGGGGTCTGCTTCTTGCCCAAGCGCTCGCAGCGCCCGCAGCAACAGCGGCGTAGCATGCTCCGCCTGCAATGGCGGCGAACGGTACGACTTGCCCAGCTTGTGGCCATCCGGCTGCACGATCAACGGAATATGCAGGTAGCGCGGCTGTGAGAGGCCCAGCAGTTCCTGCAGGTACAGCTGGCGCGGGGTGTTGTCGAGCAGGTCGGCACCGCGCACGATGTCGGTAACACCCTGCCAGGCATCGTCCAGCACTACTGCTAGCTGATAGGCATACAGCCCGTCACGGCGCTGGATGACGAAATCGCCCACCTCACGGCCCAGGTGTTGCTGGTATTCACCTTGTACCCGGTCGGTAAAACGGTAGATCAGCTCCGGCACCCGCAAGCGGATTGCCGCCCCTTCACGGGCATGCCCTGCGTTACGGCACAGGCCCGGGTAGATGCCGTTGTAGCCTTCGAGCTGTTTACGCGAGCAGGTGCACGCATAGGCCAGGCCCATATTGAACAGGCGGTCGACCACAGCGGCATAGGCATCGTGGCGCTGGCTCTGAAACACCACCTCGCCGTCCCATTCCAGGCCGTAACGTTCGAGGGTCTGCAGGATGGCATCACGGGCGCCAGGCATTTCCCGGGGTGGGTCGGTGTCTTCCATGCGCAGCAGCCAACGGCCATTGGCGGCGCGGGCATCAAGCCAGGAGGCGAGGGCGGCGACCAGCGAGCCGAAGTGCAGAAAGCCGCTGGGAGTGGGGGCAAAACGCCCGATGTAGCTGGAGTCGGTCATGGTCTGGCTGGGCATATAAATGAAACGGGGCGCATGATGCGCCCCGTTCAGGTGGAAGAAAGATCAGCCTTTGCCGACCGTTTTTTCCTTTTTCTCGGCAATTTCCTTGCAGTCGAAGCACAGGTCGGCGGTAGGGCGGGCTTCCAGACGGCGCAGGCCGATCTCGATACCGCACGATTCGCACCAGCCGTATTCGTCGGCCTTGATCTTGTCGAGGGTCTTGTCGATTTTCTTGATCAGCTTGCGCTCGCGATCGCGGTTGCGCAGTTCAAGGGCGAACTCTTCTTCCTGGCTGGCGCGGTCGGCCGGGTCGGGGAAGTTGGCTGCCTCGTCCTTCATGTGATCCACAGTGCGGTCCACACTGGTCATCAGCTCTTGCTTCCAGGCGCCGAGAAGCTTGGTGAAGTGTTTTTTCATGGGCTCGCCCATGTACTCTTCACCCTTGGTTTCTACGTAGGGCTCGACACCGTACATGGTCTGGGCTTTTTGCTTTTCTACGGTGGACATGAATAGACCGCCTCTCACTCATCTGATCCAATGCGCAGGCTGCTCCATCTCCGGCACCCGCCGGCCCTGCGACTGCGAGCCGCCGAACTTACCAGATAGATCGGGGGTGCGCTACCCCGCCCTATCCTGACAATTGACAGCGGCGCAGGCCGCACGTTCGGTGGCGCGCAGAGGTAGAATCAACAGTTTAGACCCAATTGAGAGAAGGTCATGGCCCACCCCTACAGTGCGCGCAGCCGCGCCATCGAACCCTTCCACGTCATGGCGTTGCTGGCCCGGGCCAACGAGTTGCAGGCGGCGGGGCACGACGTGATCCACCTGGAAATCGGCGAGCCGGACTTCACCACCGCGGCGCCCATCGTGGCTGCTGGCCAGGCTGCACTGGCCGCCGGGCACACCCGCTATACCGCAGCACGTGGCCTGCCGGCCTTACGTCAAGCCATTGCCGGTTTCTATGCCCAGCGGTATGACCTGGATATCGACCCGGAGCGTATTCTTGTTACGCCGGGGGGCTCAGGCGCCCTACTGCTGGCCAGCAGCCTGCTAGTCGACCCAGGCAAGCACTGGCTGCTGGCCGACCCGGGCTACCCTTGCAACCGCCACTTCCTGCGCCTGGTCGAGGGCGGGGCGCAGCTGGTGCCGGTTGGCCCGGACGTGAATTACCAGCTGACCGCCGACCTGGTCGAGCGCTACTGGGACAAGGACACCGTCGGTGCCCTGGTCGCTTCGCCGGCCAACCCGACCGGCACCGTGCTGGGCCGAGAAGAGCTGGCCAGCCTTGCCAAAGCCACCCACGAGCGGCATGGGCACTTGGTGGTGGACGAGATCTACCATGGCCTGACCTATGGCATGGATGCGCCAAGCGTGCTGGAAGTCGACGATTCGGCGTTCGTGCTGAATAGTTTTTCCAAGTATTTCGGCATGACCGGCTGGCGCCTGGGCTGGCTGGTGGCGCCCCCCGGCGCAGTGGCCGACCTGGAGAAGCTGGCGCAGAACCTGTACATCAGTGCACCGAGCATGGCCCAGTATGCCGCGCTGGCGTGTTTCCAGCCCGAAACCCTGGCCATCTTCGAAGAACGCCGCGCCGAGTTTGCCCGCCGCCGCGACTACCTGTTGCCTGCGCTGCGTGAACTGGGCTTCCGCATTGCAGTCGAGCCACAGGGCGCGTTCTATTTGTACGCCGATATCAGCGCCTTTGGCGGGGATGCGTTTGCCTTCTGTCGGCACTTCCTGGAGACCGAGCACCTGGCCTTTACCCCGGGCCTGGACTTCGGGCGCCACCTGGCCGGCCACCATGTGCGCTTTGCCTACACCCAGAGCCTGCCGCGCCTGGAAGAGGCGGTGCAACGGATTGCCCGTGGCCTGCGGAGCTGGCAAGGCTGATGCGTTTTTCTCCTGCACTTGAACAAGGCCGCCTGCTGCGTCGCTACAAGCGCTTTCTGGCCGACATCGAATTGCCCAACGGCGAGCAGATGACCATCCACTGCCCGAATACCGGCTCGATGCTCAACTGCATGCGTGAAGGTGGGCAGGTGTGGTTCAGCCGCTCCAACGACCCCAAGCGCAAGCTGCCGGGCACCTGGGAAATCAGCGAAACCCCTCAGGGGCGGCTGGCGTGCGTGAATACCGGGCGCGCCAATGCGCTGGTCGAAGAGGCCCTGCGCGCCGGTACCATCGCCGAGTTGGCAGGCTTTACCGCACTCAAGCGTGAGGTGGCCTATGGCGAGGAAAGCAGCCGCATCGATTTTCGCCTGGACTTCGACGGGGCCCCGGCCTATGTCGAGGTCAAGAGCGTGACCCTTGGATACCCGGATAGTGCGGTGGCCGCGTTTCCGGATGCGGTGACCCAGCGCGGCGCCAAGCACCTGCGCGAACTGGCGAAACTGGCCAGGCAAGGGGTGCGGGCAGTACAGCTGTATTGTGTGAACCTGACCGGTGTCGACGCCGTGCGCCCCGCTGAGGAAATCGATGCGGGCTATGCCCAGGCGTTACGTGCTGCAGTGGCGGATGGGGTGGAAGTGCTGGCTTATGGCACGCACCTGAATGCCGAGGGCATCATTATCGACCGCCGCCTGCCAGTGCTGCTCAGCCCTTGAACCAGATGCCCTGGCTGTCTTCCTGGCAGCCCAGGGCCTGCAGTTGTTCCCCTTCGCACGGGCCGGCCACGCATTCGCCGCTTTCAATCAGGAACAGCGCGCCGTGGTGGGCGCAATGGATGAGGCTGGCGCTGTCATCGAGAAACGCGTCTTCTGCCCAGTTCAACGGGATGCCCTTGTGCGGGCAACGGTTGCGGTACAGGTACACCTGGCCCTGGCGGCGCACGCCGAACAGTTCCAGGCCGTCTACGCTGAAGGCGCGGCTTTGGCCTTCGGCCAGGCTGTGTGAAGTACAAAGGAAGTGCATGGCAAGGACGACTCGTGAAACAGATGATGGCTTGACGCGTCAATGCGAATAATTATCAAATTGCCCGCATTCGCTGCGCCCGGCTGTCTATGGTGCGCAGTTCCGCCGCCCGCCACAAGGCGCGCGACCCGCCTTCAGAAGGAACCCGATAATGCGCCGTCCCGCCGCTTTGCTCGCCCTGTGTGCAAGCCTTGTGCTCTCTACCCAGGCCCTGGCGGCCGAGCTGCCGCAGCGGTGGGTCAGCGCGGGTGGCGCCCTGAGCGAGTGGATATCTGCTCTGGGCGGTGAAGCGCGGTTGGTCGGTGTGGATACCACCAGCCAGCACCCGGCATCGCTGAAGTCACTGCCCAGCGTGGGTTATCAGCGGCAGTTGTCGGCGGAAGGCATTCTCAGCCTGCGCCCCGATGTGCTGGTGGGCACCGAAGAAATGGGCCCGCCGCCGGTGCTGGCGCAGATCCGCAAGGCAGGTGTGCGGGTGGAACTGTTCTCCAGCAAAGCAGAGCTGACGGCGGTGGATGAAAACCTCAAGCATCTGGGGCAGTTGCTCGGCGCAGAGCAGCAGGCTGCGACACTTGCGACCGACTATCGCCAGCAGCTCGATGCGTTGCACATGAAGGTCGAGCAGGCCCAGGCCGGGCAAAAGGCGCCTGGGGTGCTGCTGCTGGTAGGCCATGCCGGGGCCAAGCCGCTGATCGCCGGGCAGGGAACGGCCGGTGACTGGCTGTTGGGCCAGGCAGGTGGGCGTAACCTGGCAGCACATCAGGGTTACAAGAACTTCTCTAACGAGGCACTGGCCGCGTTGGACCCGGATGTGGTCGTGTTCTCTGATCGGGCGCTGGCCGATGAGCAGGCTTTGCAGGCGCTTTTGAAAGAGAACCCTACGCTGGCTGCTTCGCGTGCCGTGCGAGAGAAACGCCTGGTAGCGCTTGACCCGACACTGTTGGTCGGCGGTCTCGGGCCGCGCCTGCCGGCGACCTTACAAACCCTGGCAACTGCCTTCTACCCGGCAGCCAAGGCCAGCTTCGCCCAATGAAACAGCGGGTCCAGCCACGTACTTTATTCCTTTGCCTGAGCCTGCTGTGCCTACTGGCGGTGTGGCTGTCGCTGGCGCTGGGGCCAGTCAGCTTGCCGCTGTTCGATACCCTGCGCGCGGGGCTGCGCCTGTTGGGCTTGCCGATCGCCGCTGACGGCCTGCAGCAGGCCGAGATGATCCTTGGCCAGATCCGCCTGCCGCGTACCCTGTTGGGGCTGGCGGTGGGCGCAGAGCTGGCGCTGTCCGGTGTGGCCATGCAGGGGCTGTTCCGCAACCCGCTGGCCGATCCCGGTTTGGTCGGGGTGGCCGCCGGGGCGGCGATGGGGGCCGCGGTCGCGATTGTCGGCGGGGCCTGGTTTGGCGGCATACCGGAGGCCTTTGCGCCCTATTTGTTGTCGTTCTGCGCGTTTGTTGGCGGGCTTGGGGTTACCGCGTTGGTCTACCGCCTTGGGCGTCGCGATGGGCAGACCAACGTCGCCACGATGTTGCTGGCAGGCGTGGCGATGACCGCGTTGGGCGGTGCGGCCGTAGGGCTGTTCTCCTACCTGGCAGACGATGCCACCCTGCGTACGCTGACTTTCTGGAACCTGGGCAGCCTCAATGGCGCCAGCTACGAGCGGCTATGGCCATTGTTGCTGGTGGCGGTGGGGGTGGCCGTGTGGCTGCCGCGCCGGGCCAAGGCGCTGAATGCCCTGCTGTTGGGGGAGTCCGAGGCGCGCCACCTCGGCGTCGATGTCGAGCGGCTCAAGCGCGAACTGGTGTTCTGCACGGCGCTGGGGGTTGGCGCTGCTGTGGCGGCTGCCGGGTTGATCGGTTTCATCGGCCTGGTGGTGCCGCACTTGGTGCGCTTGCTGGCCGGGCCTGACCATCGCGTGGTGCTGCCGGCCTCGCTGCTGGCTGGTGGGGTGCTGATGCTGTTCGCCGACCTGGCGGCGCGCCTGCTGCTGGCACCGGCCGAGCTGCCGATTGGTATTGTCACGGCCTTTATCGGGGCGCCGTTCTTTCTGTTTCTGCTGATGCGAGGGCGCAGTTGATGTTGCAAGTCGAGGGCCTGCATCTGCGGCGGGGCAGCAATGAGGTGCTGCACGACATTCACTTGCAGTTGAACCCTGGGCAGGTCGTGGGTGTGCTGGGCCCCAACGGTGCCGGCAAGAGCAGCCTGCTGAGTGTGTTGTGTGGCGAGCTGGTGCCCGACCGTGGGCGGGTGACGCTACAGGGACGCCCCTTGACTGATTGGCCTGGACAGGAGCGGGCCAGGCGTCTGGCGGTATTGCCACAGGTGTCCAGCCTGGGTTTCGCGTTCCGGGTCGAGGAAGTGGTTGGCATGGGGCGCATGCCTCATGGCACCGGGCAGCGGCGCGACGCAGAAATTGTCGAGGCGGCGTTACAAGCGGCGGATGCCTGGCACCTGGTGGAGCGAAGTTACCTGGCGCTGTCCGGTGGCGAGCGGCAGCGGGTGCACCTGGCCCGCGTGCTTGCACAGCTATGGCCTGGCGAGGCGGGTACTGCGCTGCTGCTCGATGAGCCGACCTCGATGCTCGATCCACTGCACCAGCACACTACCCTGGAATCGGTTCGCCGCTTCGCTGACCGTGGCGCCGCAGTGCTTGTGATCCTGCATGACCTGAACCTGGCGGCGCGCTACTGTGACCGTATCCTGCTGCTGGAGCAGGGGCGCTGCCATGCCTTTGCATCACCTGAAGATGTGTTGACGCCTACGGCGTTGAAGGCGGTATACGGTATTGATGTACTTGTGCAGGCGCACCCGGAGCGTGGGCATCCGCTGATCATCACCCGTTAGGAGGCATTGCTGATGCGCCATCTGCTGCTGTCCGGTTTCTCGTTTTGCCTGATGCTTTCATTGGGTGGTTGCCAGGCCAGCTTGCCTCCATTGCCCGCCTGGCAGAGTAGTGAAGGGCGCACGCATGCCGATTTGGGGCACATTATCGATCTTGCCAATGGCCAGTCGATCAGCCCAGAGCAACTGGTGCAGCGTCTGGCTGTCGCGCCTCGAGTATTGGTAGGTGAGAAACACGACAACCCCGATCACCATGCGCTGCAACTGTGGCTGCTGCGCGCTTTACAGGGGCAGCGTGCGCAAGGCAGCCTCTTGCTGGAAATGCTCCAGTCCGAGCAGCAACCGCTGGTCGACAAGGTTCAGGGGCGGCCCGTGCCGGCTGACCTGCCCAGGGCGCTGGCCTGGCAGGAGGGTTGGGATTGGCAACTGTATGGGCCGATCGTGCGTGAGGCCTTGCAACAGCACGTGCCACTGTTGGCGGCCAATCTGTCGCCCAGCGAGATGCGCCAGGCCTATCGGCAGCCAGCTTCGTTGAAGGGCGACAAGTCCAATGCTCCGGCGATAAAGGCTGCCTTGCTGGAGCAGGTGCGCGCCGGGCATTGCGGGATGCTGCCTGAAAGCCAGTTGCCGGCGATGTTGGCCGTTCAGCAACAGCGCGACCGGCGTATGGCCGAGCGCTTGCTGGCGGCGCCCCAGCCGGCGTTGCTGCTTGCCGGGGCTTATCACGCGCGCAAGGACCTGGGCGTGCCATTGCATCTGGCTGATCTGGGGGTATCGGGCGAGAGCCAGGTATTGCTGCTGGCAGAGGTGGGCGAGCAGGTTGAAGCTGGTCAGGCTGATTTCGTCTGGTATACGGCGGCCATGCCGGAGCAGGATTACTGCGCGCAATTACGGCAGTAGCATTAGCTGTGCCGGCGATAGGGCCTGATCTGGCAGCAAAAATCTATAGGCAAAAAAAGACCCGGCAAATTGCCGGGTCAATAACCGTGATTAGCCTGATGAGGAGATAATCTGAGAGTCCGAACCAGGGGCTCTTAGGTTATCCAACCAGTCTCGCGACCAGTTGTGATAATCATAACAATTCTCATTTAGCCGTCAATCCCTTTTTCACGATTATTTTGGATTTTTTTGCGCAGGGCTTTTCGCATCCAGTTGCTGGTTGAGTGCTTCTTTGCGTTCAAGGGGCAAATCGTTCCAGTGCATGTCCAGCAGGGCGCCTTCAATGGCATACAACAACACCTTCGATGCGCGGAATCCTCGTGTCCTCACGGCCTGGTACGCACCCACCGCGCCCAGGCGGCGCAAATCCGATGCACTGTGGATACCGGCTGCATGCAGCCATTGCGCAGAGGTCTTGCCAAGGTTCTTCAGATGCTGCAATTCATCGTTCATCGAGCCTCCTTGCGATGGCTGAATGGGTCATGGAGAGATAAATCGCGAGCAGGTCAGAAAGGAGTGTAGCGGGGGTTGGGGAATACGCGGCTTTTTGCCATCGTGGTGATCAGATGCAGTGAGCCGTGCCTGCTTCTTCGCGGGCAAGCCCGCTCCTACATGGCAGAGGTGAGCCTTTGTAGGAGCGGGCTTGCCCGCGAAGAGGCCGGACCAGGAAAAGGAGGAACTTACAGGCCTGGCAGGCGCTGGCGAATCTGCTCAATCACCTGGTCCATGCTGCCAGCACCCTGGGTCTCGACCTGGGTACTCTGCACCCGTTCCTGCGTATCCAGCGGCTCACGGCTGGCCTGTTGGGCCTTGACCACCTCCAGAGTGGCGTCCGACGGGTCGCTGTTTTCGGCCTGACGTTGCTCCAGCCAGCTGGCGATGACCGCCTCTGGTGCATGGCAGTCAAGGATCAGGAACGGCACGCCGGTCTGGCTGGCGACGTCTGCCGCGGCCTGACGCTGCTCGCGCTTGAGGTAGGTGGCATCCAGCACCACCGGGAAACCGGCGCGCAGTACGGTGGCTGCCACTTCGTGCAGGCGCTGGTAGGTTGCCACGCTGGCATTCTGGTCATAGATGCCGGTGCTCAGCTGGCCGGCCTCAGCCTGCTGCTGTTCACCGAACAGGCGCTTGCGCTCCACGTCCGAACGCACACGCACCGCACCCAGGGCCTCGACCATGCGCATGGCCACATGGCTTTTGCCCACCGCCGAGACACCGTGGGTGATGGCCAGCAGGCGCGACGGGATGGCGCTGTAGCTCTCGGCCAGGTTGGCATAGTTGCGGTAGGTGCGCAGGGTAGTGGCACGCTGCACGCCGTCGGCGTTGGCTGGCATGCTGAACAGGGCGACTTTGGCCCGTACCAGCGCGCGATAGGCCTTGTAGAAATTGAGCAGCTCCAGGCCTTCGTAGTCGCCGGTCAGTTCCAGGTACTGGCTGATGAAGCGGCGGGCCAGGCATTTCAGGCCACGGTCTTCCAGGTCCATCGCCAGGAAACCGGTGTCGGCATAGACGTCGGTCAGGCGGAACGGCTCGTTGAACTCGATGCAGTCGAAAATCACCACTTTGCCATCGATCAGGGTGGCGTTGCCCAAGTGGATGTCACCGTGGCATTCACGGATGAAGCCATTGGCCTTGCGCTTTTCCAGCAGGCCATGCAGGCGCTCGAAACTGCTGCGGGCCCAGGCTTGCAGGGCGTCTAGCTGCTGCAGGTCGGCCTTGTCGCTGAGGAACGGGCGAATTTGCTCGAAATTCTGCTCCACGGGCGCCATCACGCTATCAGGCGTGCCCAGTGGGTGCTCTACCGGCACGCGTGGCGCCTGCAGGTGAAATTCGGCGATCTGCCGGGCCATCTGGTCGATGTGCGCGGCATTCAGTTCGCCATTGGCCTGCAGGGTGCTGAGCATCTGCCCCTGGGGGAACTGGCGCATCTTCAGCGCATACTCGATGGCCTCGCCCTCGCCGCCGAGTTGCGGTGCGTCGGCGCTACCAGTGATCGGCAATACTTCAAGGTACAGGCCTTCGGTCAAGCGCTGGTTCAGGCGCAATTCTTCGTTACAGAAATGCTGGCGCTGGCCCAGTTCGGTGAAGTCGAGGAAGCCGAAGTTCATCGGTTTTTTGATCTTGTAGGCGTACTCGCCAGTGAGCAGGACCCAGGAGATATGCGTCTCGATGAGCTGGAACCCGTCCACGGGGTGGGGGTACAGGGCTGGGTTCTGCAACGCAGTGATAAGAGCTTGGCTCACGGCAAATCCTTCCGGGGGCAGGGAATTCGAATGCGCCATTATGGTCAATGGTGCCGTCCCTGCCTACCGCCGGGCCGTCTGCCCAGCCTTTATAAAGTGCGTATAATCCGCCGCCATGACCCGAACCCGAAATCCCCGTACCCCTCAGAAACGCCCGACCGGCCGCTCCCGCGCCTGGCTGGGCTGGGCTTTGAAGCTCAGCCTGGTAGGCCTGGTGATCGTCGCCGGCTTCGCGGTTTACCTCGATGCCGTTGTCCAGGAGAAGTTCTCCGGCAAGCGCTGGACCATCCCGGCCAAGGTGTATGCCCGGCCGCTGGAGCTGTTCACCGGCCAGAAGCTGAGCAAGAACGACTTCCTCACCGAACTCGATGCGCTCGGCTACCGCCGTGAAAGCGCGGCCAACGGCCCGGGTGCGGCATCGGTCAACGGTAATACCGTCGACCTCAATACCCGCGGCTTCCAGTTCTACGAGGGCATGGAGCCGGCGCAGTTCGTGCGCGTGCGCTTCTCTGGCGATTATGTGGCCGGGCTTTCCGGGGCCAACGGCAAGGCGCTTGACGTCGTGCGCCTCGAACCGCTGATGATTGGCGGCATTTACCCGAAAAACCTTGAAGACCGCATCCTGATCAAGATCGACCAGGTGCCCAAGTACCTGCTCGAAACCTTGGTGGCCACGGAAGACCGCGACTTCTACAGCCACTACGGTGTCTCACCAAAGTCCATCGCCCGGGCCATGTGGGTCAACACGTCGTCCGGCTCGATGCGCCAGGGTGGCAGTACCCTGACCCAACAGTTGGTGAAGAACTTCTACCTCAGCAGCGAGCGCAGCCTCAGCCGCAAGCTGACCGAGGCGATGATGGCGATGCTGCTTGAGCTGCATTACGACAAACGCGAAATTCTCGAGGCCTACCTCAACGAAGTGTTCGTCGGGCAGGACGGTCAGCGTGCCGTGCACGGCTTCGGCCTGGCCAGCCAATTCTTCTTCAGCCAGCCGCTGTCGGAGCTGAAGCTGCACCAGATCGCGCTGCTGGTGGGCATGGTGAAAGGCCCGTCCTACTACAACCCGCGGCGCTACCCTGATCGCGCCCTGGCCCGCCGCAACCTGGTGCTCGACCTGGTGGCCGAGCAGGGCGTGGCCAGCCAGGCCGAAGTTGATGCCGCGAAAAAGATGCCGCTGGGCGTAACCAAGCGTGGCAGCCTGGCCGACAGCTCCTTCCCGGCCTTCCTCGACCTGGTGAAGCGTCAACTGCGCCAGGACTACCGTGACGAAGACTTGACCGAAGAAGGCCTGCGCATCTTCACCAGCTTCGACCCCATCCTGCAGATGAAGGCCGAAACCTCGATGAGCGAGACCTTCAAGCGCCTGGCCGGCCGCAAAGGGGCTGACGAGGTGGAATCGGCAATGGTCGTGACCAACCCCGAAACCGGTGAAGTGCAGGCGCTGATCGGTAGCCGCCAGGCAGGGTTTGCCGGCTTCAACCGGGCCATCGATGCCTCGCGGCCGATCGGCTCGCTGGTCAAGCCGGCGGTCTACCTGACGGCACTGGAACAGCCAAGCAAGTACACCCTGACCAGCTGGGTGCAGGATGAGCCGTTCTCGGTCAAAGGTGGCGATGGCCAGGTCTGGCGGCCGCAAAACTATGACCGCCGCCCGCACGGCACCATTTACCTATATCAGGGCCTGGCCAACTCCTACAACCTGTCGACTGCCAAGATCGGCCTGGAAGTAGGCGTGCCGAACGTGATCAAGACCATCGGCCGGCTGGGTGTGAATGTCGACTGGCCAGCCTTCCCGGCCATGCTGCTGGGTGCCGGCGGCATGTCGCCGATGCAGGTCGCGACCATGTACCAGACCATCGCCAACGGCGGTTTCAACACGCCGATGCGTGGTATTCGCAGCGTGCTCACTGCCGAGGGCGAGCCGCTCAAGCGTTACCCTTTCCAGATCCAGCAAACCTTCGACCCAGGTGCCATTTACCTGGTGCAGAACGCCATGCAGCGGGTGATGCGCGAAGGTACCGGGCGCTCGGTTTACAACACCCTGCCGCGCTCGCTGACCCTGGCGGGCAAGACCGGTACCAGTAACGACTCGCGTGACAGCTGGTTCTCCGGCTTCAGTCAGGACCTGCTGGCTGTGGTGTGGATGGGCCGCGACGACAACGGCAAGACGCCATTTACCGGTGCCACCGGTGCGCTGCAGGTATGGACCAGCTTCATGAAGAAGGCCGACCCGCTGCCATTGGATATGCCGCAACCGGACAATGTCGTGCAGGCCTGGATCGACCCGTACAGTGGCCATGGGTCTGACGGTAGCTGTCCGGGAGCGGTGCAGATGCCGTATATTCGCGGCAGTGAACCGCCCGCTGGCGCTACCTGTGGCGGCGAGCAGAATCCAGCCGAATCGGTCATGGACTGGGTCAAGGGCTGGATGAATTAAGCGCAGGCTGCATTGATGAGGTGTGACGTGAACAAGTGGCTGTTTCCTGCCGTGACGGCGCTGGCTGTGCTCCAGGGGTGCTCCAGCGTCCCGCGCGGTAATATTCCGGTGGTCGATTCGAGCACCCGCGTGTCCAACAGCGAACGCGTGTCGGCCAACCGCTCGGCGGGTGGCTACAACGCTGGCACTGCGCAAGCGCAGACACTGCCTGAGGATTCAGGCGTCACTGTGATGATCCCGCAGGGCGCTGGCGCCTCGGGCATTCAGACGTTCCCGGCGGCCAATGGCGCGGCGCCGATCAGTACTTCGCCGATCACCCCGGGCCCGATTACCACCGGGCCTGTAACTTCGGCGCCAATGACCACCAATCCCAACCCGATCGCAGACGAACCGTTCGATATTGCGGCTATGAACAGTGCCCCGCAAACTACCAGCGCGCCAACCGGCATTCCGCGTAGCAGTGCTGCTGCAGGCGGCCTGTCGGCCGATGAGCAACTGGACGGCCCGGTACTGGCACTGCTGACGACTGCCAAGACCCAGCAGGGCAGTGGCGACTTCAACGGTGCCGCTTCCAGCCTAGAGCGTGCCCAGCGCATTGCCCCGCGCGAGCCGCAGGTACTTTACCGCCTGGCCCAGGTGCGCCTTTCGCAAGGCGATGCGCCGCAGGCCGAGCAACTGGCGCGCCGCGCCCTGACTTACGCCAATGGCCGGCCGAGCCTGCAGGCCGAGCTGTGGAATACCATCGCCCAGGCCCGTGAAAAGCAGGGTGACAGCGCTGGCGCGGCGCTGGCCCGGCAAAAGGCACGGGTCAATTCGTGATGATCGAGCAACGTGTTCTGGATATCGCCGACCACCTGTTGCTGATCGAGCGTGAGCTGAAGGTGCAGGGCTGGTGGGATGACGAGCCGCCGAGCGACGAGGCACTGGCCAGTACCATTCCGTTCGCAGTCGACACCCTGCGTTTCGAGCAATGGCTGCAATGGATCTTTCTGCAACGGATGAAGATCATCATCGAGCTGGGCCAGCCTCTGCCCAGTGCCTCCAGCATTCTGGTCATGGCCGAAACGGTGTTTGCCGATCGGCCAGAGCAGAGTCGCGAGCTACGCCGCCTGTTGGCAGCTTTTGACCAATTGATCGCTCCTTCCGCCTGATTTCTTCAGTTTTTCCTTCAAGGGCCGCAGATTGTGGCCCTTTTTTATAGAAATCTTCTTAATTCTGCTGCTGAAGGCATTTTTAGTGGTGGCAAGAATTCATCTTGGGGAAAAATTGGCAATAATTTTTCTTGACTTGTGCGCGCCGAATCACAAGAATCCAACTTCCGCTGTAGAGGGACTGCCAGAAGCAGACCCGCTAGGCAGATCATGAGGTGCACACCCGCGCCGACCTGTTACACCCCGCAACGCGTTACCTCGCGCTGGGTGGGAAAACCCCGCAACACTCAGGGGTGCTCCCAATACTTGCTCAGTCAGTGCTGACGTTCGCTCATGCTCTGCTTGGCAGTAAACCTATTAAGACCCGTCCAGTGAGGGCGGTATTCTGGCGTTTTAGAGGTGAACAACGTGGAGCTTTTATCTGGCGCTGAGATGGTCGTCCGCTTCTTGCGTGACGAAGGCGTTAAGCACATCTACGGGTACCCTGGTGGTGCTCTCCTGCATGTTTACGATGCCCTGTTCAAAGAGCCGGAAGTGGAACACATTCTGGTTCGTCACGAGCAGGCAGCAACCCATATGGCGGACGGCTACGCCCGCGCCACCGGCAAGGCCGGTGTGGTGCTGGTAACCTCCGGCCCGGGCGCGACCAATGCCATTACCGGCATTGCCACCGCCTACATGGATTCGATTCCGATGGTCATCCTGTCCGGCCAGGTGCCCAGCACCATGGTAGGTACCGATGCCTTCCAGGAAACCGACATGATCGGTATCTCGCGGCCGATCGTGAAGCACAGCTTCATGATCAAGAACCCGACCGAGATCCCGGAAGTTCTGAAAAAGGCTTTCTACCTGGCGCAATCCGGTCGCCCAGGTCCAGTCGTGGTCGACATTCCAAAAGACATGACCAACCCGGCTGAAAAGTTCGAATACGTCTACCCGAAAAAGGTCAAGCTGCGCTCCTACAGCCCGGCGGTCCGTGGCCATTCCGGGCAGATCCGCAAGGCGGCCGAGATGCTGCTGGCGGCCAAGCGCCCGATCGTCTATGCCGGTGGTGGCGTGATCCTCGGCGGTGGCTCAGAAGCCCTGACCGAAATCGCCAAGTCGCTGAACCTGCCAGTCACCAATACCCTGATGGGTCTGGGCGGCTTCCCGGGGACTGATCGCCAGTTCCTCGGCATGCTCGGCATGCACGGCAGCTATACCGCTAACGTGGCCATGCACAATGCCGACGTAATCTTCGCCGTCGGTGCGCGTTTCGACGACCGCGTGGTCAACGGCCCGGCCAAGTTCTGCCCGAACGCCAAGATCATCCATGTCGACATCGACCCTGCTTCGATCTCGAAGATGATCAAGGCCGATGTGCCAATCGTTGGTCCGGTCGACAGCGTGCTCAGCGAAATGCTCGGCATCCTCAAGGAAATCGGCGAGCAGCCTGACAAGGCGGCGCTGGATGCCTGGTGGAAGCAGATCGACGAATGGCGTGGCAATGGCGAACTGTTCCCTTACGACAAGGGCGACGGCAACGTCATCAAGCCGCAGAAGGTCATCGAAACCCTGTGCGAAGTGACCAACGGCGATGCCTTTGTTACCTCCGACGTGGGCCAGCACCAGATGTTCGCGGCGCAGTACTACCGCTTCAACAAGCCGAACCGCTGGATCAACTCCGGTGGCCTGGGCACCATGGGCTTCGGTTTCCCGGCGGCGATGGGCGTCAAGCTCAACTTCCCTGACCAGGACGTGGCCTGCGTGACCGGCGAAGGCAGCATCCAGATGAACATCCAGGAGCTGTCCACCTGCATGCAGTACGGCCTGCCGGTGAAGATCGTCAACCTGAACAACGGTGTGTTGGGCATGGTCCGCCAATGGCAGGACATGGCCTACAACGGTCGTCACTCGCACTCGTACGTCGAGTCGCTGCCTGACTTCATCAAGCTGGCTGAGGCTTATGGCCATGTGGGTATCCGCATCACCAGCCTGAAAGACCTCAAGCCGAAGCTGGAAGAAGCGTTTGCGATGAAGGACCGCCTGGTGTTCATCGACATCGCGGTTGACCGCAGTGAGCACGTCTATCCGATGCAGATCAAGGATGGCTCGATGCGTGACATGTGGCTGAGCAAGACGGAGCGTACCTGATATGCGGCATATCATTTCCCTGCTGCTGGAAAACGAACCCGGTGCTCTGTCCCGTGTGGTCGGCCTGTTCTCCCAGCGCAATTACAACATTGAAAGCCTGACTGTAGCGCCGACCGAAGACCCGACCCTGTCGCGTCTGACGTTGACCACCGTTGGCCATGACGAAGTGATTGAACAGATCACCAAGAACCTGAACAAGCTGGTTGAAGTGGTCAAGCTTGTCGACCTGTCGGAAAGCGCTCACATCGAGCGTGAACTGATGCTGGTCAAGGTCAAGGCCACGGGTGCCCAGCGCGCCGAGATCAAGCGCACCACGGATATCTTCCGTGGCCAGATCGTCGATGTGACTGCCAGCGTGTACACCGTACAACTGAGCGGCACCAGCGACAAACTGGACAGCTTCATCCAGGCCATCGGCACTGCATCGATTCTCGAAACCGTGCGCAGCGGCGTTACCGGCATTGCCCGTGGCGACAAAGTGCTCAGCATCTAAATTCAAAAATTAGCGATGGCTCCGCAGGGGCCGAGATATAACCAGGGGTATTTTCATGAAAGTTTTCTACGATAAAGACTGCGACCTTTCCATCATCCAGGGCAAGAAAGTCGCCATCATCGGTTACGGTTCCCAGGGCCACGCCCAAGCGTGCAACCTGAAAGACTCCGGTGTAGACGTTACTGTCGGTCTGCGTAAAGGTTCGGCTACCGTTGCCAAGGCTGAAGCCCACGGCCTGAAAGTTGCTGACGTTGCTACCGCTGTCGCTGCGGCTGACCTGGTGATGATCCTGACCCCGGACGAGTTCCAGGGCGCTCTGTACAAAAACGAAATCGAGCCGAACATCAAGAAGGGCGCTACCCTGGCCTTCTCCCACGGCTTCTCGATCCACTACAACCAGGTTGTTCCGCGTGCCGACCTCGACGTGATCATGATCGCGCCGAAAGCCCCGGGCCACACCGTTCGCTCCGAGTTCGTCAAAGGCGGCGGTATCCCTGACCTGATCGCTATCTACCAGGACGCTTCGGGCAACGCCAAGAACGTCGCACTGTCCTACGCTTCGGGCGTTGGCGGTGGCCGTACCGGCATCATCGAAACCACCTTCAAGGACGAGACTGAAACCGACCTGTTCGGTGAGCAGGCCGTTTTGTGTGGCGGTACCGTCGAGCTGGTCAAAGCCGGTTTCGAAACCCTGGTCGAAGCTGGCTACGCGCCAGAAATGGCCTACTTCGAGTGCCTGCACGAGCTGAAACTGATCGTTGACCTCATGTACGAAGGCGGCATCGCCAACATGAACTACTCGATCTCCAACAACGCCGAGTACGGTGAGTATGTCACTGGCCCGGAAGTCATCAACGAAGAATCCCGCAAGGCCATGCGCAACGCTCTGAAGCGCATCCAGGACGGCGAGTACGCGAAGATGTTCATCTCCGAAGGCGCTACCAACTACCCATCGATGACCGCCAAGCGTCGCAACAACGCCGCTCACGGTATCGAAATCATCGGCGAGCAGCTGCGCTCGATGATGCCGTGGATCTCGGCTAACAAAATCGTCGACAAGACCAAGAACTAAGTCTTATCGAATGATGAAAAACGCGGCTTCGGCCGCGTTTTTTCGTTCTGGCAGCGCGCTTCTGGTATAAAGCAGACCAGTGGCCTGCCGTCAGAACCTGTTTCGCGGGCCCGTGTCGAACATTTTCCATCCTGTTGCAAGGTACCCTCCATGAGCGAACGTCCCGAAGAGCCGAACAAGCCCTCCGACGCCGAAAGCCTGCTACCGGTCGATGAGCACGTTGAAGAAGGGCATGATGCCGAAGGTCGCAAGGTGCGCCACCGCGGCATCTACCTGCTGCCCAACCTGTTCACCACCGCCAACCTGTTTGCCGGCTTTTACTCCATCATCAGCTCGATGAGCGCACAGAGCGCCTTGAGCGCCGGTGACCCGCGCGAGGCGAGCAAGTATTTCGCCTTTGCTGCTATCGCCATTTTCGTGGCCATGGTGCTCGACGGCCTGGACGGCCGAGTTGCGCGCATGACCAATACCCAGAGTGCTTTCGGCGCCGAGTACGACTCGCTGTCGGACATGGTCGCGTTTGGCGTGGCGCCTGCCCTGCTGGCCTTCGGTTGGGCGCTGGGTGACATGGGCAAGGTCGGGTGGATGGTCGCCTTCATCTATGTGGCCGGTGCCGCGCTGCGCCTGGCACGTTTCAATACCCAGGTCGGCACTGCCGACAAGCGCTACTTCATCGGCCTGGCCAGCCCGGCTGCCGCCGGTGTGGTGGCGGGTACCGTCTGGGCATTCAGCGACTACGGTATCCAGGGCTCCAAGCTGTCGTTCCTGGTCGCGCTGCTGGTAGCTGCTGCCGGCATGCTGATGGTCAGCAACATCAAGTACAACAGCTTCAAGGAGCTGGACCTCAAGGGCCGTGTGCCTTTTGTGGCGATTCTGGCCGTGGTGCTGGTATTTGCCGTGGTGTTCAGCGACCCGCCGCGCATCCTGCTGCTGATCTTCCTCGCCTACGCGGCATCGGGGCCGATCCAGTTCCTGCTCAAGGCCCGCCGGCGCAAAGCGTGAAAAACGCTTAATGCTGGAATAACCTTCCGGCTCCATAGTCTTACTGGTACATCCGTTATCCAGTGCTGTGGAGCCGCCCATGCTCATCAAGCTTCCCAGGTCGTCCGAATGCAAGGCATCGGAGATCACCCCTGAAGGCATCTATCTTTCCCGTCGTTTCTTGCTGGGTGGCTCATTGGCTGGTCTGGCCCTGGGCGCTTTGCCTGGCGTTGGCCGAGCGGCCGAAGCCAGCCGCTATGCCGATGTCGAGGCAGGCAATGCACCTGGCTGGTTCAGTGAAAAGCTTGCGGCGACGCAATGGCAGGCAGTAACGGTAAAGGGTGAGGCAATCACCCCGTTCAAGGATGCTACCCACTACAACAACTTTTATGAGTTCGGGCCTGACAAGGGGGACCCGGCGGCCAATGGCGACAGCCTGAAGACCGAGCCGTGGTCGATTGTGGTGGATGGTGAAGTAGGCAAGCCTGGGCGCTATGCGCTGGAAGACTTCGTCAAGCCTTATCAGCTCGAAGAGCGCATCTATCGGCTGCGTTGTGTAGAGGCGTGGTCGATGGTCATTCCTTGGCTGGGGTTCCCATTGGCTCAAGTACTCAAGCAGGTCGAGCCCACGTCAAGGGCGCGTTATGTACGCTTTGAAACACTGAAGGATCCCGAGCATATGCCCGGCCAGCGTTCGGGGTTTGCCCTGATCGACTGGCCATATAGAGAAGGTCTACGTCTGGATGAGGCAATGCATCCATTGGCCATTCTGGCTGTCGGCATGTATGGGCGAGAACTGGCCAACCAGAACGGTGCGCCGCTGCGCCTTGTGGTGCCGTGGAAGTATGGCTTCAAGAGCATCAAGTCGATCGTGCGCATCAGCCTGGTGGCCGAGCGGCCAGGCACTACCTGGGAAGGCTTGGCACCGGATGAGTATGGGTTCTATGCCAATGTAAACCCGACTGTCGATCACCCGCGCTGGAGCCAGGCACGTGAGCGGCGCTTGCCCAGTGGGCTGTTCAGTCCGAATGTGCGGGAGACACAGATGTTCAATGGCTATGCCGATGAAGTCGCGTCGCTCTATGCCGGGCTGGATCTGCGGAAGAACTATTGATGCGCTATCCCTGGTTTCGCCTGGCAATTTTTGTCGTGGGTTGCCTGTTCCCCGCCTGGTGGTTGTATGAGGCGGCGATGAACCTGCTCGGCCCTGACCCCGGGAAGATCATGATGGATCGCCTTGGGCTTGGGGCTTTGACCTTCCTGCTGGTGACCCTGGGCATGACGCCGCTGCAGAAGCTTACCGGGTGGGCGGGCTGGATTGTGGTGCGCCGGCAACTGGGGTTGTGGGTGTTTGCCTATATCGTGCTGCATATCCTGGCGTACCTGTTCTTTATTCTGGGGCTGGATTGGGGGCAGTTGGCGGTGGAGTTGCGCAAGCGGCCGTACATTATTGTGGGGGCACTGGGCTTTTTGGGGTTGTTGGTTCTGGCGGTTACCTCGAACCGGTATAGCCAGCGGCGCTTGGGGGCCAGGTGGAAGAAGCTGCACAGGTTGGCATATGCGGTGCTGGGCTTGGGGTTGCTGCATTTTCTGTGGATTGTTCGCTCGGATCTGCGGGAATGGGCGGTTTATGCCTTTATCGGGGTTGTGTTGATGGGGTTGAGGATTCCAGTGGTTTCGCGGGTGTTACCCAGGCTGGTGAGGAAGCAGGGTAGGTCGGTCTGAGAGTGTTATGGGGTTGTAAGGGGTTCCTCCCTTAATTTCAGAAAAATGAAATTAAAGGTTGACGCGCTTTCGAATCCCCTTATAATGCGCCCCACTTCCAGCGACAACGGAACGACAAACTCCTTGAAATTCAAAGAGTTAAGCGATTCGGGGCGGCAGGAAGGGCTACGATCAAATGATCGGCAGC